>Ga0080013_1003620_pt1 | contig 16035 bp, 22 predicted proteins | sample ETNvirenome_6_85_FD_69236 | JGI IMG/M metagenome (GOLD analysis project Ga0080013, IMG submission 69236) | Marine viral communities from the Pacific Ocean - ETNP_6_85 (SPADES assembly) (version 2) | ecosystem: Environmental > Aquatic > Marine > Oceanic | place: Pacific Ocean | collected 2013-06-19
GATTCCAGTTGGAACCGCCGACAATAATCTCTCCGTTAGACTTAATCACCCACGCCATGTGGAATGACTTCGAGTAAAAAACAGGAGACTTTGGCCAGTTCGTCAAGGCTGTATCCTTGTACACAAGAAGTTTCAAGGACAGAGGATGCAATCTTTGCTGCCTTTGTGACAGGAAACTTTGGGGTAGACTTAATGCTCAAAGTTGACAACATGTTTCTTTTTTGATAAAAATTATTATAATATTTTCACTTTTGAAATAACAATTGTGTAGATATATACACAATTAGAAAATAAACCCCCGGCGGGATTCGAACCCGCAATCTCGTGATTAGAAGTCACACGCCTTAGCCATTGGGCCACGGGGGCTAAGGCAGTTTTTTGTCATGCCTAGGACGAACTTGAAGTAAAAAGAGATAGTTTAATGTCATACCTAGGACTAAAATCCAAAAAATAAGAAAGGTTATTTTTTTTGGATTATGAGAATCAAATATGCATCGTGCAGGGTTCGAACCTGCGCGCTCGTATGAGCAGCAGAGCTTAAGTCTGCCTCCTTAACCGCTCGGACAACGATGCTGAAAAAGGAAGTCCTATGACATTCCTATTAATCCTTTTTATTTAAAGTTTTTTCGGAAGTTATTATTACTAATTAATTAGTAATAATAACTTCCAAAGTCTTAGAATCTGGTTTTTTGGAATGAATAGCTCTTCGTGCTTCTATTTCTTCTATTTTAAAATTTTTTAAAGCATCTGTTACCAAATCTACTTTTGCATTGCTCAAACAAAATTTAACTTTTCTTTCATTCATTCTGACAATTTCTTCGAATAGTTTTTTATGACACTCTTGAGTAAACCCATCTTTCAAATATCCCACAAAAGAAGTTTTTGTTTCAGGTGCATACGGAGGGTCCATATAAACAAAATCTCCTTCTTTCGGATATTTTATGGATTCTTTAAAAGATAATGTTCTAAATTCCACATCTTTAATAAGGTTAGATATTTTATCCAATTCTTCTTTTGTAATAATAGCGGGTGTAGTTTTATAATGCCCGTAAGGAACATTAAATCCGTTACTACTTTCTCTGTAAATTCCTCGAAAACAAGTCTTGTTTAAAAGGAGAAAAAGAGAGGCAAATTCTATTTTTAATTCTTCTTCTCCGTCTTCCACAACTCTTGATTTCAAGAGAGCGTTAAATCTAATCCTTAAATAATAATAATAACTTTCTTTACAAATTTTAGCTTCCAATAATGTTTTTGGTTTTCGATTGATTTGGTCTTTTTTAACTTCTGATTTCAACGAATCATAAATTTGTAAAAACTTACCAATACATTCAAAAAGTTTATCTTTATCATTCTGAACTATTTTATAGAGATTAATTAGATTTGGATTGAAATCATAAGCATATATCTTTCCGGTTACTTTTATTTTCTTCTCTTCTTGTAGAGTTAACAAAGCAAAAAGAACGCTACCTCCTCCTAAAAACAACTCATGATAATCTTTTATCTCTATTGGAAATTTGTCAACTATTTGGTCTATAATTTGTGTTTTCCCACCAACCCATTTCAAAAAGGGTTTTTGATATTTCATCTTATTTATAATACAATGTATTTTTATTTCAATTATACTTTTCGTATCTAAAAATGAAATATAATTGAAACTATTAATTGTTAGTAAAATGGGTGAATATCTAATGATTATTTTTTTGAAAGATGGTCCGGAAAAGATAAAAAGATGCGTTTGTAACTATGAAATGAAACAAAAAGATATTTTGGAAAAAGTAGATTATACACTTTTTAGAAAAATTAAATCTACTGGTAATTTTAAATGTGATAATTGTGATGTGGTGTTAAATTATTCTATTCTTTAATTATGTTAATTTAGAATTATAAATTTAATACATCATCTTTATTTTACTACGAATTATTTTGAAAATATAAGCTGTTATTTTCCTAAAAATGATAAATTATATTATATAGAAATTATAATATAAAATGTCTTTGTATTATAATTTAACTGTATTGACTTTCAAGAACAGTTGCAGTCAATTGGTTGAAAAAGCAGAATATATTAGCGAATGTTTATATTCTTTACAAGATTGTTGCAAAAGTGCTATCTCGGAAACAATTCATCATTTTGATACTTGTGAAAACAATACACAATATATTTGTCAGTACAAAGACAAAGCTTTGAACGATGCCGATGCAACTATTATGTTTTTGTATGGGTTACTTGGTGGAGCTACTTTTTGGCTTTTTTTATGTTTTGTCAAACTTTGCTATGTAAATTATTGTAAAAAGAAAAACGAATATAGTCTAGAAGATTTGGACGATGATGAATAATTATCAAAATATAATATATAATTTGAAATTAAAAATGTATATTGTCAAAGTTGGAGACCAGCCATATATCGGAATGGAATTGGGTGTCTGGGAAACAATGGAAGGTGCAGTAGGTTGTGCTGAAAGATATATTAAAAATTCTGCTTATTCTGTAGAATGGGTTAAAAACGGGGAAGACAAATGGTCTTGTGGTTGTCATTGGCTTCACATTTGTGAAATAGAATTAAACCACGATTTATATTAAATTTCATATTATTTTGGATTTGAAATTAAAAAAAATACAAAATTTACCAAGAAAATACGGGAGAATAATAAAATTAAGAAAAGTAGTAAACGTCTCTTTCGCATCCTAAAACGATTGGAACTTTTTGATGGAGAGATTCCGGTGTTAAATCTAAAACTTTAGTTGCTTCACTATAAGACACCCCCTCACAGTTTTCGACCAAAAACGAAATTGGAATGCATTCGTAAAGAAGTCTTAATTTTTTAGTTGGATGGATAAAAACACCACCGTATAATAGGGTGCGATGGACGTCTGCTACCATGCTTCCAATATAACGAAGAGAGTAATTTTCTTGTTTGAAAACATCTATTTGTTCCCTTAAAATATCGTTCCATTTATCTCTGCTCCCCTCGTTAATAGAGTAAATTCTTTGACACTTATCAGTAAAAACAATAGGAGACTTAATATTTTCGATAAAATATTCGCCATCAAAAGTAAACATAAAAGTTCCTTTTCCAAAAGTTATAGTTAGAATTAGCGAAGAAGAATAATAAAGATATCCAGAACAGACAATATCTCTTCCTTTTGGAAATTTGTATCCCCCTTCTTCCTTCTCTTTACAGGAAGGAAAGATACCAAAAATGGTACCAGTTCCTCCAGAGCATTCTAGATTACTACTTCCGTCGAGAGGGTCAAAATAAACATCATATACTTTGTTTGATATAAAGTCACCGCATTTTATTAATTCTTTTGATTCTTCTGACCCAACAATAGAAACTAAACTAGTACTCTTTAAATTTTCAACCAACAAGTCGTGAGCGTAAAAATCTATTTTCTTTGGACTATCACCAGAAGCATTCTTTTCATCTGATTCCGAATAAAATCCATTAATCCCAATATTTTGTAACTGTTTGTATATTTCTTTTCCACTTTTGACAAACTCCCCTATGATAATAGATAGCTCTGGTTGTTTTTGTTCTTTCAAAAAAGTCTCTAATCTTTTCATCTCTTTTTATTTTCAGTTTTATATAAAACTAAAAATTCAAAATTAATAAAGATACAAAAATGTTGAAATGGTTGAATCAAGTTAATCTAGATGATAAAGATATTGCAGGTGGGAAGAACGCTTCACTTGGAGAAATGATACAAAATATTAATAAATTGGGAATTCGTGTCCCTGATGGTTTCATCGTCACCACTAGCGGTTATCTTGATTTTTTAGATTATAATGATTTGCAAGAGAGAATAGCAGAAATAGTTGATGGTCTGGATTACAGAGACCATATTCAAACTAAAAGGTCCGGGTTAAAAATTAGAAGTTTAATTCAAGATGGAGAATTTCCAAAAGAATTGGAAATACAAATTTTGGATTACTATAATAAATTATCACAAAAATACAATTCGGAAATGTTAGACGTGGCTGTTAGGTCTTCTGCCACAGCTGAAGATTTACCGGACGCTTCTTTTGCAGGACAGCAAGAAACATTTTTGAACGTCAGGGGTCAAAAACATCTTCTCTTATCCATCAAAAATTGTTTTGCTTCTCTTTACACCGACAGAGTGATAGCATACCGAAAAAAGGTTGGGTATGATACCAAAAAAGTAACTATCTCGGTTGGAATCCAAAAAATGGTTCGGTCTGATTTGGGTTCGGCTGGTGTGGCTTTCAGTTTAGACCCGGATTCTGGTTTTACCGACGCCATTTTTATTAACGGGTCTCTTGGCCTTGGGGAATCGGTTGTCGGAGGAACTATCACTCCAGACGAATTTATTCTTTATAAACAAAATCTTCGTCATGGTTACGACCCGATTTTGGAAAAGAAACTCGGAGATAAACACACTAAATTAGCTTACGGAAATAACCCAAGTAGACCAATCATAGAAGTTAAGACGACACAAGAACAAAGAGATACTTTTTGTATGTCTGATGACAAGTTAGAAGAATTAGGGAGATGGGTTGTTGTCTTGGAAGAATATTATTCTGAGAGACACAATAAACCAACGCCGGTGGATGTGGAATGGGCTGTTGACGGTCTGGACGGAGAATTATACATTGTTCAGACAAGACCAGAAACTGTCATTTCTAGAAAACAAGGCAATGTCTATCGAGAATATTCTATTGTTCATGGAGGAGAAAAGTTAATATCTGGAGTGGCTGTTGGAGAAAAAGTTAACTGTGGTAAAGTTAAAATCATTTACTCGTTGGAAGATAGAGATGGAACGGAAGGTGAGGATTTTTTCCAAGAGGGAGACATTTTAGTGACTGATATCACCACACCAGACTGGGAAAACCTGATGCAGAAAGCAGGAGGAATTATCACTAACAAAGGAGGCAGAGTTTGTCACGCTTCTATCATTGCTCGTGAGTTTGGAATTCCGACCATCGTTGGAACTGGAAATGCAACAGAGGTACTCAAAAATCATCAAAATGTTACCATTTCTTGTTGTCAAGGAGATATCGGTTATGTCTATGATGGTTTTATCGGGTACAATTACCAAGAGACCAATTTAGATAATTTGAAAGAAACAAAAACTAAATTGATGTTAAATGTGGCAAATCCGTCTCATGCTTTTAAAAACTCCATGCTCCCTCATCAAGGTGTCGGTTTGCTCCGTTTAGAATTTATCATTAACAACTTCGTTAAAGTTCATCCAAATGCTTTGATTGCTTACGATGAAGGAAGATTAAAAGATGAATCTTTGAGTCAGTATATTTCTTCACTCACTAAAGGATTCCGAAATGGAGAAGATTATTATATCACTATGATTCAAAGAGGAGTTTCCAGAATTGCGGCTGCTTTCTATCCTCACAGAGTGATTGTTAGATTCTCGGATTTCAAATCTAATGAATACAAAAGTTTGAGAGGAGGAGAAATTTTTGAACCCGACGAAGAAAATCCAATGATTGGTTGGAGAGGATGTAGCAGATATTATTCCAATGATTTTGAACAAGCTTTTGGGTACGAGTGCCGAGCTATCAAAAATGTCAGAAAATTGATGTGTCTGGACAATGTAATTGTTATGCTTCCATTTTGCCGGACAGTAGATGAAGTGGTTAAAGTTCAAGATACTATGAGAAAATATGGACTCATTAGAGGAGAGAACGATTTACATATTTACCTAATGTGCGAAATTCCTTCTAATGTGATATTGGGCGAGGAGTTTGCTAATTATGTTGACGGATTCTCTATTGGAAGTAATGATTTGACTCAATTGACTCTTGGGTTAGACAGAGACAGTGGTTTGGTCTCCCATCTATTTGACGAAAGAAATCCAGCTGTCAAGAAGATGATTTCTATGATTATTGAAATTTGTAAACGAAGAGGAAAGAAGATTGGAATCTGTGGTCAGGCTCCTTCAGATTACCCAGAATTTGCTAGATTTTTAGTGGAAGAAGGAATAGATAGCATTTCTTTGATTCCAGATAGTTTAATTCGAACCAAAATGGAAATCAAAAAGGTGGAAGATAGGATGTAAATTCTTTATAGAAAAGACAATATAAAATCTTGAATTCTTGGGATGAATTTTTCGGAAAATGCAATATTAGAAGATAACGATTTGTATTTTACCGATCAAGAAATGTTAGTAGTTCGTCACGGCAGTAATCCATATCTAATCTTATTCTTAGTTCTATGTTATTTTGTTCTTTATCTATTGGGTCACGAAATAATATTATAATATCTATCATATTTGTATTAAATATGATATTAATCGGTAACATATCCAAGCCACTGTTTATTATTTCTTTTCTTATTCCATATATTTTTGAAGGAAACAGAGTAATTGGCAAGATTATTCATCACAGCATCCATCTGTTTGAAAACACACCGACAATCTTTCAATTTAAAGCTCTTCTTATCACTTTCTTTTAACTTCAGGTCAATAAAAATTATCTTTTCTAGTTCTATCATTTTATCTTTTGTCAAAGTAACAACATTCCAATGGTGATAAAAAATACTGTCGTCATGCTTTTTCAAAATATTGATGACCTCATCAAAGCACCAAATAACAATTTTAATAGCTTCTGATACTTTATCCATGTTAGTTCCTGGTTTATATGGCATGATTTTTATGTTGTTTATTATTTTTATTATCATTTTTACCTAGTATATATTGAGTAAATATATACTATTTATAATTTTATTTACTTTTTCATAAAAGTTCGAAAAAGTCAAATATTCGATATTTTTTGGTACCCTTGTACTTTTAGTACGAAACTTTTGTACTTCTTACAAAGTACTTAATATTTGACTTTTTAGACTTTTTGTAGAAAGATTATATAATATATAATTGTTATATATTTACCTACTATATATTAAGTAAAAATGTAATGTAAATTAGAAGAGTATAAAAATAGAATCTATTTTAGCAGAGTAATTTCTCTGTAAAATTTATCTTTTTTCATTTACTCTACTGGCAAACTGGCACATTCTAATCATTTGAGCACAATATGACCATTCGTTGTCATACCAAAGCGTAAATTTAATACTATCTTCCCCTATCTGAAGACAGTTTTGATAATCTATAATAGTTGGTCTGGTGGTAGTCACAAAGTCACTGCTAACACAGTTGTCATAATTAACATCGACAACTTCCGGGTTTCTAAACTTCTCTAATACCTCAAAAAATTTAGATATTGTTATTTTTTCCGAAAATCTCAAATTAACATCAATCATCGAGACAATACTAACAGGTACTCTGACAGAAGTTCCTACTATTTTCCCTTTCAGGGAGGGAATTATTTTAGTGACACAATTAGAAGCTCCGGTAGTATGAGGAATAATATTGTTAAATATTGACCGGTTAGTTCTTTTGTTATCGTGTGACGCATCAGTTACGCTTTGAGAAGATGTGGCAGAATGAACCGTGATAAAACTGACTTCTTCAACGGTTGAAACGTGATTAGCTAAATCCAAAAATGGAGCCAGACAGTTGGTGGTACAAGAAGCAACGGAAAAAATGTTTTCTTCTTTGTAACGGTAGTGATTAACTCCAAAACAAAACATCGAAATTTCTTCTACATCTTTTGGAGGAGATGACAAAATAATATATTTCGCATTGTGTTGGGATAACTTTTCTCTAGTTAAAAAAGCACCAGTTGTCTCAAATAAATAATCTACTTGTAATTCTTTCCAATCTATCTCTTTTGGATTCCGTTGATTGATAATCTTTATTCTCTGACCATTGATAGTAACAAAAGAATCATGCATAATATTGACTTTATATTGTTTACAATAATGACTCGAATCTCTATTAATGTATCTCTGAATAGAATTGATAGATAGAGAAGTGTTGATGGCTTTAATTTCAAAGTTAGTTTTTTCTAACAGTTGAAGAAAAGTACATTTGCCAATTCTTCCAAAACCATTAATTCCAACTTTGACGGTTTCCATCTTTTTTAAAAATGATTATCTTAATGTAATATTAAGATAATAAACTACTTTGTTTATCTGGCAAGATATGTTTAGGAAAGACGACCCTACTGTTTGGTTTGCTTATAATTCAACTCCATTTACTTTCTTGAATTCTTTGAAACACAATCATCAAATTTTGAGTGACCTGGAAAAAATTTACAAATTGGCTATTATAAATGCTGTTCACAATCATGATTTAACACCTTTAGTGTGTGTTAAAAGTTATTGTTACAAGATACCTGCAAAGAGTATCAAATATGCCAGAAAGTTTAATTTCCCGGAGATGCATTATTATTTGGAGAGCAACAAATGGCTGGCTTCTTTGGGTGGATTTTAATTCATTATATATACAATATATATAATGAGAAAGGAATAAAAATGGACATAAAATATGTCGATGTCTGTTGTGGCCTGGCATGGGGTGACGAAGGAAAAGGGAAGATTGTTAGTCAGTTAGCCAGAGACGGCGGATATAATTTTGTTTGTCGATGGGCCGGTGGAGACAACGCCGGGCACACCATCAAAATTAAAAACAAAGTTTATGCCACTCACTTAATTCCATCGGGTGTCTTTTTCGGTGTCACAAGTATTATTGGGCCCGGTTGTGTCGTCAACAAAGAATCTTTTCAAAAAGAATTAACCTACTTGAAACATCTCGGTTTTGATACTTCACTGGTCAAAGTTTCTCCCAAAGCTCATTTAGTGTTGAATCATCACATCTCAGAAGATTTAGAAAAACAGCATAAAACACAGGGTTCCACAGCTCGAGGTATCGCTCCGGCTTACCGAGACAAGTATGCCAGAGCGGGACATCGGGTAGAAGAAGATTCATTTTTTGATAAGTATTTATGGGATGAAAAGTTGAGGGGTAAAGTTTTGTGCGAAGGAGCTCAAGGAGTTTGGTTAGATATTGACCACGGAAATTATCCTTATGTTACGTCTAGTAGTACCCTCCCTTACGGGGCTTGTTCTCTTGGATTTCCTCCTCAAAAGATTAGAAAGATTTTTGGAGCCGCCAAAATTTACGATACTAGAAGCGGTTCCGATCCTCTATTTCCAGAAACACTAATCGAAGATCCAGAGTTGAAACAAATCATCGAAAAAGGAAGAGAATTTGGAACTACCACAGGGAGAGTTAGAAAAGTGAATTGGTTAAATTTGGATAAATTAATAGAAGCAATTATTTTAACAGGGACAGGAATTTTAATTATTTCTAAAGTGGATATTTTAGAAGATTTGGATAAATTTAAACTAACATATGAATCAAAATTAATTGAGTTTTCAAGTTTAGATGATATGATTATGTTCATCAATTATCACGTCAGAAATCAATGCAAATATGTTAAAAAACTTTTGTATTCTGATAATCCAGAGGAGGTTCCTAGTTTGCTTTAGAAAAAAAATAATAAAAATGTGGTTATACTCTGCTCCGATTTATTATCTCTTTAATAAAGGAATTTCTTATTTCAAGAAGAATATCTTTCACAAATGTTTCCAAAAAGAATCTATAACTTATTCTAATTTAAAATTTACAAGGAAAGCTAATAACATTCTATTGGCGTTTTTTTCTGGATATATAACTGTAATTTCTAGTTATGAAATTTATAATCAAATAGAAACTTATTCTGTAGACGAGATAGTGTGCAAAGAGTATGAGTTAACAGAAAGTTTATATAATATCGGTTGGATGTTTTATTTAAGTAAATATTGGGAATGGTTAGATACATTTTTTCTGATTATGTTTGATAAGAAGGTAACAAATCTCCATTATTATCATCACTCATCTACTCCTTTTCTCTCATATGTTAATACCTTTTATCAAGGGTTTTCGCCAAGTTATATATATGCTGTTTTCTGGAATTGTCTTGTTCATACTTTTATGTACTGGTATTATGCGTACCCAAAAGGTGTTCTCCGGAAATATAAAAAATACATAACTCAAATTCAAATTGTGCAACATGTCTATATGCTAATGTCTATTTTATATATTCATTTCTATTGCAGCGAATTAATTGAAAAATTTTTAACTCCTTACTATTCTTCCATACTTTGTTACTCATATTACTTATTTAAATTTCTCATGTTTTATTTCACAACTTATATAGAAAAATATAAAATCAAAATTTTCTAAATAAATATTAAAATATGGATTATTTTAATATTTATTTAGAAAATTTACCTGGATTATTTTACGGATACATCCCTTAATAAATTTCATGTTTTACATCATTGTGGTGATAAAAAACAAATCTTCAACAGCCATTTTTTACTTTTTGGGACCATATTAACGGAACCTATAATAAAAAAAACTTTACTCAAGATTCCGTTTTTTCCCTAATAATAGTCTTGGAAAGAATAGAATATAATTGGCAAAACAATTTAGATACCTATCTACACATTCTGCTCTTTCATCTTCCCATTTATCTATATAATTAGATATTCCTGGCATTTTATTTTCTATCCCGTTTATAACTAATAGAACTAAAATTTTTTCTTCTTTTTGAAATACGAATTATCTTTTTCATCTATAGCCGGATTACCAGAAGAGATAGAATAGACAAACTTAACAATCATTACTTGCCAAATCATTTGAATCACCAGGTTAAGATGTAGAAAGAAAAAACATGTTATAAGATCTATGTGATTTTGAAAAGTTGTTATACTATCTTTAGTGAAATTAGTAAATATTTCTGAACTTCTGAGATAGTAAACAATATAACCGTTTTGATAAATTCTGGTGTAAAAATAAACAAAGACAAAAAGTAAAAAGAAAAGATAAGAAGCAGTATTCAGAAATTCTAAATCACGTGTTTCGTAAAACCGATGACAAATTTTCCCTGGGAGTAAAAACAAATCAGCATACTCGTGTAAAATAGCTATAATAATTCCTATCCTAGAATGACTGAAAAAACTTAATGACAGCAAAGTAATAGTAGAAATATGGTGAGCTAAATAAGTGTAATATTCTTTATGACCTCCTTCTAACTGTTTTGTTTGAACCACATATCGAGTAATATAAAGGTAATAATAAAGACAAACTGAAAAAGAAAGTTGAGAATCCCACATCATAGAAATATCGTATAACCAGTCTTCTTGACCAAATAATCCTAACCCAAATAACAAAAAGAAAAGATGCTCTCCAAACAAAAAGACATTTTTCTCTACCATTCCTTTCTCCGGTGTAGTAGAGAAATAGTCATTTATTTTTTCTTTTATAAAGTCTGTTGTCTTTTCATAGAATCCAAATAATAGATTATATATCATTTTAATCTATTATATTTATTATATAATAGATTAAAATGATATATAATCTATTATTAATACTATTGTTATTTTCTTTTGGAATATCATATTATAAAAGAAAAAGATATTTTGCCCTATTTGAAAGTTTTATTCATCTTTACAGAAAAAGAAAAAATAGATATGCACATATATTGAAAGGAAACACCAGTAACATTAAATTGCCTGAAATAAAAACATCCAAAGAGATACCAAAAATAATTTTCCAGACTCATAAAGATAGAAATTTGATACCAGAATATTATATTAAAAATTTGAAAAGACTTAATAGTGATTGGGAATACAAATTTTATGATAATAATGAAGCTAAAAAATTTTTAAGAGAAGAATTTGGAAAAGAATTTGAAGAAAAATTTGATTATTTTAATCAGGGACCTCACAAAGCAGATTTGTGGAGATTATGTATTTTATATAAATACGGTGGGTGTTATATTGATGCAGATGTCGATATGTTAGTTCCCTTGCAAGAAATCATTAGTAAAAGTAATAATAATTTAATTATTCCAAAAACAGAAACTGGTCTTATAATGAGAAAAAGACTTTTTAACGCATTAATTATTTGCAACAGAGGAAACAAATATATAGGCGAATGTATTAAAAAAATGATGCTGGTCACTAATTTTAATTTGTGGGATTATATGTATAATTTATATTTGATGGACTTTGTATTAGAAGGTAATTACGATGATTTAATAACAGAAAAATATAAGAAAGAAAAAGATTCTAAAATAAGTAATTACATGTACATTGAAGATTTGAAAATAGCTAAGTCTAAAAGGGAGGATTATATAAGATAATAAATTAATTTAAATTAATTTATTATTTACTAATTTTACATTCACCTAAATTTTTAGAATTCTTACTGCATTTAATCTTAACCGTTTTGACAAAATAAAAAGAGTACAACAAATATAAGAAAACAGCAGAAAAAGCAGGAATCAATGAATAAAGGAAAACTGTTGTTCTTCCTCTATCAGAAAGATAAGTATCTGAACCAGATTGCCCCCTTACACCACCTATAGCCTTATCATCGTCTGTTAAAAAATCCGGTTGGAATGTGTAAAAAATAATCCAAAAAGCAAAATAAACCGTGAAGAATAATATCACTGTTTTCCAAATTATTAAGTTATCCATTTTAATTTACTTTTTATTTTTTTTCTGAAGATAAATATAGTAGAAAAAAATATAATTATAAAAAAATAATAAATCAAGATACTATTTGTCAAAAAATATAAAAATTGATTTTTGGTATAATTAACTTTTGTTTTGTTTTTTATTTCCTGTTTGATATCAAGCTCGTCAACAAACTTATCGGAAATTTTCTTTCTGTATGAAAGATGATTCCCTCCGACGCTTATCGAATCAGCAATATTTAAATAATTCCAATATCTATTATAATGTTTTAATTCGATAGAAATAGGTAATTTATTATATTTTTTAATCGACAAAAGACTAAAGAGTATATCTTCTCCGTTCCAAAAAGGTTTAGCTTTTTTAATTTCCTCGTACTCGTAATTTTTATAATTATCCATAAAATATTGACACATATCTTTGGTAGTTATTAAACACCTAGTCAAAACTATCGGAACTTCTCCAAAACAATTAGTCACGCCGTAACCATTTCTTATGTCTCTCCCATATAGACCATATATTCTTTCGTCCTTTTGAACCCTTTCGAATAAAGTATCTATTGTTCCTGTTGTCGGAATAATATCATCATCCATTATAATTAAATGCTTATTTTTTGATTCCAAACCAGATAGAAATCTCAAGGTTAACCCATATTTTTTATTCATTTCTCCATAATGATGAAGATGTTTAACTTTGTTACCCCCTCCTTCAAAAATTGTTTCTTTTTTACCATGAGATATAATAATTTCGTCGATATTATTATTTTTGCTTAAAGAAGGTATTATATCATTTTTGATGAAATCAGATCTGTTAAAATTTAATATTATTACAGATAATTTCATTTTTACTAATAATAAAATGAAAAAGATTTATTATTTTTTAATTTCTTTGGTTTTAATAAGCGTAATAACTTTTGCCTTTTTATATAATAATGCATCTAAATATTCCAAATTCGCTAATTACAAAAATAATTTTGATGGTCCTACTCCTCCGATAACTAGTTTCGTTTTGAATTCATTCAATGGTTTTATAATGAAGAATATACCAGAAAAATATTCCACTCCGTTTATAGAATGGAAAGAAATAATACCAGAAGCACAAATATTAATAGATAATTTTGAAACAATAAAAAATGAATATTCAGAAGTATTAAAAAAATATGAAGAAATACCTGAATTTGACAAGTTAGATAGTCATCAAAATTCACTGTCAAATCACGATGACAAGAAATGGAAAACATTTGTCTTTAAATATCACTCTGGTTTCAATCAGAAAAACTGTGATATGTGTCCAGAAACCTCTAAATTACTTAAAAAATTACCTGTAGAACTAGCTATGTTTTCAATAATGGAGAAAGGCAAAAAATTATTTCCACACAGAGGACCAAGTAAACACATTTTACGTTTACATTTGGGAATAGATATTCCAGAAAAAGCTAAAATAACAGTAGATAAGAAAGATTATTTTTGGAAAGAGAAAGAGCTAGTTTTATTTGATGATACCTACGAACATTCAGTCGATAATCCAAGTGGTTTAAGAGGTGTTTTATTTATGGATATTGACAGAAAACATATACCTAAAAAGTATATATGGATTGCTAATTTGGTAGGAAAACAGTATTTTACAGACGTTAATAAAAAAGTAGAAGAGAAAGCTAAAATTTTATAATTATAAAACAAAAACTTATAAAATGTTATATGTAGCAACTGTAGCAACCCATAGCGAAAGATATTTACCCGTATTAGATAAGATGTTAGAAGATAAAGGAATCAAATTGGAAAAGTTAGGGTTTGGAAAAAAATATGTAGGTCATTTTATGAAAGATTTAGAAATGTTAGAATTTTTGAAAGATAAGAAAGATGACGATATAGTAGTTTTTGTTGATGGTTTTGATAGTTTAATTTTTGCCGACAAAGAAGAAATAATTGAGAAATTTGAAAAAAGCGGTAAAAAGTTATTACTTTCTGTTGAAAATGTCAGAAATAGTTTTTTAACACATTCTTACAATTTTCAAAAAGTATTAGGAAAATTTGTCAATACAGGTTTATATATAGGATATGCAGGGTATATGAGGGACTTTTTAGAGACTATGTATTCACAGGATTATAACAAAAAATCAAACCAAAAAACTTGGTCTAAATTTATAAACTCAAAAGAACATGATTTTGATTTATCTCATTTTGGGGTAGACATAGAAAGTGAGTTATTTTTAAACGATTCCTCAACATGTAAAAATAATTTTAAATTACTAGACCATAGAATAGAATTAAATACAGGGAAAAAACCTGTGTTCATGCAAGGAAATGGTTGTGTTGATATGAATTACATTATAAACGACTTAGGGTATGAAAAATCCAATATCCATACTGACACTTTTACTAACGATAAATGGAAATATAATTGGAAAGCAGTAACATCAACCTATCCTGTTTTGAAATTATTTATTGGATGTATTGTATTGGGTTTGATTCTAGTTATCACTATGTTTTTCATTTATCGTAGAATCAGAAAAAATGAAATATATGAAATGACATTCCATTAACATGATAATATTATCATGTTAATCATAATTATCAGACTTATTGTAACCCAAGATATTAGAATGGTCTCCTTTCATTCCTATATGCTGGGTATAACTTTTTTTAGTAGTAAAAATCCTACCACCTGATTTTATTAAATTTTCACAGACACCCCAATCTTTATTAATCAACCACCATTTTTGAAAATTTTTAACCAACGAATAATGGAATAACATATTAGCTCCCCCTATTGTCTTTTTTTCATTATAATTTTGATATTTTTTGATTACCTTATGCTTCTTTTGATAATCAAAACCGGATAATAAAATTTTATTATCTGCTAGATTGAGTTCTGATTTTATTTTGAAATAAGTATTTAAAGATTCTAATCACAAATAAGATATATCAATGGAAACTACAACAGATGAGCAAGCTACTGCAAATTATCCATTACCTTCAAATACCACTCTACAAAATATGGCTAAACTAGCTATTGTTGAGGATAAACCAGTATTATTTGATTATTGGACTGGTTCCTGTGATAAAGAAGTATTGATCGGAGTACGAGATGGAGGAGAGAAACTATTAGTTAAAAGTGAAGATGAGTATACAAGTCCAATAGCTAAAATATATCAAGTCGAGAAGGAATATCTCATTGTGACTGAGAACTCGATTTATATAGTTTCCGCTGAAATAACAAAGAAAAGAATTTCGGATGCATAAAAGAATAAAATATTAATTTTTTATGAATATTTTATTTAGTTAATATAAAGATGGGTCACTCCAGCCTTGCGAAAATTTATGCCTACGAAGCCGAATACATGCTGACCGACAACGGGGTAAAACTGCGGATTATAAACATGTTAGGAAATAATGTTTTAACTAACAATGAAGAAGTATTGGAGGTAACGCCGGCAACCACGGTCTGGGACCTCAAAACTCTACTCGCCGCACGGGCGCGCGTTTGTCGCCGCGATCCACAATCCCCAGACAAGATAGAGCTTATTCTTCAACGTGATACATCAGGACCAACCGCCGTTCAAGCAGCGCGGCTCGCGCGTACGGATCATATGGGACGCGTTGCGACTTTAAAACATTATGGCATTGCGGA
>Ga0080013_1003621_pt1 | contig 16033 bp, 20 predicted proteins | sample ETNvirenome_6_85_FD_69236 | JGI IMG/M metagenome (GOLD analysis project Ga0080013, IMG submission 69236) | Marine viral communities from the Pacific Ocean - ETNP_6_85 (SPADES assembly) (version 2) | ecosystem: Environmental > Aquatic > Marine > Oceanic | place: Pacific Ocean | collected 2013-06-19
TTTAGAAACGAAGCTCAGGATCCCGATTCAGATGCTGACGACGGCGCAGAGCTTCGCAATATAGCGCCAGAAATTAACAAAAAATTTATAGAAGATATGATTATGGATTTTAGCTTCAACGCTCGGCAAAGTTCACCGCACCGGTGGAGCGTCGGACAACCAATGATAAATTATAAATTTGATAATGCCTCTGGTACGTGGCAATATGAAGCAACTATCCCGGGCGATCCGAAAAAGCCAGATAGCTGGGAAGATATTTCTGCAGAGAGGGGCGAAGATCTTAAAACGTTTTTAACTAGGGTTAAAGCTAAGGCAGAAAAGCCTAGCCAGTTAAATTTAGATTTGAATGAAAGCATTGATTCTGGTGTTCTGGAAAAAATTGTTGAGAGCATCGAAAAAATAATAGAAATAGACGTAAAAAACGTATATAAGTCTTCTATCCTTAGCGAGGCACAAGGTACATCAGTAAAGGTGCAATTAGTTGGTTCATACACAGAAAAATTGATGGAAATGATCAATCAGAGATGGACGTCCTCTAATGAGAGAGGGACGCTAAAAGAGATGGGCTACAATGTAGGAATTGTTCCTATAGAACTTAAATTAGATGAAAACTATATATTAGTGACCAAGGATCTGTTGTGAAATTAGACATTAAGACAGTTATAACGTTATGTACTTTTGTAGCTACAATGGCTGGCTTTTATTATTCAACTCAAATTAGACTTGATAATCTAGAAGAAGAAGTTACACAACTGCAAAAACAAGTAAAAAGAATTGCTAGGAAAAATGCTAAATGAAAATTACAAAATCACAATTAAATCAAATTATTAAAGAAGAGATGGAAAGCGCGGTCGAAGGATATCGGGGCTTCAGAAGCCGATTCGATCATGTGGGTGGCGCGAAGAGAGTCGCGCATGCACGAGCCGCCCGGGCAGCCGAGCTTGAGGTGAAATCTCGCGGAGGGACGATCAACGTTAACGATCGTACCGTATACGTCGACGAGGTGGCCCAATTGGCTCGAAAGGCCGCCTGGAACGGCGCTAGCTTGGATACCGGGCTGCAGGACCTAAAAACGCATTTATTCGATACAGGAGTAGTCTCATCGGCGTCGCGGGATGTTCTAGATCCGCATGTTCAAAAGCTTTTTACGATCGCGTACAGCAAAGCTAAAAAAGCTGGCGGAGGGCAAGGTGGCATGTCTGGCATGTCTGAGCCTGAACCACAACAATCATATGTTCGCGAATCGATTCGCCAAAAAGGAAAAGCCAAAATGAAAATCACAAAATCACAATTACAACAGATTATCAAAGAAGAGCTTGAATATGCTTTGAATGAGTGGGGCGCCGGCACCAGGGATCTTATAGAAGATTTAGCAGACGATGCCTTGAAAAAATGGGGCGGGGAGCGCTCTGAAAAAGCAGTAAAGACTGCACGTGCACTAGCAAAGGAACAGGTGCGCAAAGCTGGTCCGGACATTATTGATAGGCTTGATGAAATAGCTGAATTAATCGCTGCTCGTTTGAGTAACATGTTTGAATAACATCATAAAGGTAAAGTAAAGGGATATTCAGAATGAAATTATTATTTGAAAACTGGCAAAATTATTTAGAAGAAAACGATGATGAGAAAGAGTCTCAAACAATGGAAAAATTGCTGGGTAAATTAGAAGAGCTTTTAAAAAAATGGCCGGCCTGCAAGAAGGATGCTGAAAGTTTGGCATGCCAATACCACAAAGATTTAGAAGAAGTTGTTACAGAGTATCATGGTACTGGATGTCCAGCTGGATCTCATGAAGACGAAAAAGTTGAAGAGGCATGTGGAGACGACATTGGTAAAGCCCCGAATCGACGAATACGTGTAATGGCTGCAGAAAACCAAAATATCGACGAGACGTGACCTGATAATGAGATCTAGTTAGATTTTATTTAAATTTTAAAGAGCTTACTGTATAATATAATAAATAACTAATAATATAATTAATTTATAATTTACTTTATTTAGTATAAGGAGCTTACATTGGAAGTAAAGAAGAATAATTCAAGGCCTTGGAAATTACATGGTACTTATGACACTTATGAAGAAGCAAATTTAGTTAAAACTGGCTTGTTAGAACTAGATTCAGACTTGCAAGCTAAGATACGCCGGCGCTATTCAAAAAATAAATTCTCATTAAAAACGAGAGTACTGTCAGCACCAGTAGAGGAGAAACCTAAAAGTGGGAAAAGTAAACGAAGAAATAGAAAGACTCCAGAGGGAAGAAAATTTGACGCTTCCGCAATTGTTTGAGAAATATCCTCATCTTGCAAGACTGCAGTTTGACGAGATGAGAGAAGAGAAGCTATCAGAAGATAAAAAAAGTCAACTTAAGTTATTATTAGATTGACAGTAAATTAAATGTTTTTATTCTATTAATAGAGGTTTTATTATGAGCAAAGTTAATTTAAGAGAAAGTAAGCAGAGATATTTAGAAGAGTACGAGAAATATAAAGATGTCCAGCTTACTTTAAATGAAACTTACTCTAAAAAATCTAAGCAAACTGAAAAGGTTCAACTTATTGAGATTGATGAGACAGCAAATGTTGCTATTGTTAAGAATCTCAGGACTGAAAATACTCAGATCAAAACTTTGCACTGGTGCAGAAAAAATCTAATTAAGGAATAAAAATGATTGCAGATATTGTTGTTGGCTTGCAGCACGGAGACGAAGCCAAAGGAAAGGTTACACATCACCTTTGTAAAGATGGAGAGTACACTCATGTTATGAGGTTTAATGGCGGTGGTAATGCCGGCCATACAATTTATCATAATGGCAAGAAATTTGTTACTCATTACATTCCAGCTGGAGTTTTCTATGGAATTAGAAGTATTATTGGCAGCGGATGTGTTTTAAACGTAAAAGACTTCTTTAGCGAACTTGAAGAACTAAGAAAAGCCGGCCTCGATACTTCTTTGGTTAAGATTGCTAATAATTGTCACTTGATTCGCAGCGATCACTTGGAAGAAGATCAGAAAGATAAGAAAATTGGTACTACCAAACGAGGAAATGGTCCAGCTTATCGTAACAAGTATAACCGCACCGGTATGTTAGCCAAAGACGCTTTAGAACTGAAACCATTTTTAATCGATCTTTATGAAGAGCTTCACAATTCTGAAAATGTAAAAATTCTTTGTGAAGGCGCTCAAGGGTTTCAGCTAGATATTGATTGGGGAGATTATCCTTATGTAACTTCCAGCCACTGCGTTGCCGCTAGCGCACTTCTTAATGGAATTCCTCCTCAAGCTGTACGTCATGTTTGGGGCGTTGGAAAAGTATATGATACATACGTAGGACAAAAAGATTTTGAGCCTGATGATCCCATCTTCTCTCAGATGAGAGACGTCGGAGAGGAGTACGGAGCAACAACCGGTCGACCTCGCCAATGTAACTGGCTAGATCTTGACGCCCTTAACAGGTCTCTTAAGATTAACGGCGCAACTCACATGGTACTAAACAAAGTTGATGTCTTGCGAAAAGTTGATCGTTGGTCCTTGAAGCACCTAGGGAAGCTAAAAGAATTCCAAACTCAGAACGAGATGTTTCAGTATATTATCAACAACACTCCGTTTAAAGACAATGTGTCAAACGTTATGTTTTCTGGAAATAAGCACAATTTGAGTTTAGCATGACTTTTAAAGGAAACAGACTAGTCTTTTCTGATTTAAAAAAAGATAGAATAAAAGGCTACAAAAAAGTCTTTAAGAAACAAGAAGCTGTATACAAACCCTCAAGAGATATTGCAAAAAATTTAACTGAGGCAATGGAAGCGCAAGGTTATGACGTCAGTATAGAAGAAGCTATGGCATATCTTAAAGCTTCTATAGCGGTACACAGTAGAGATTTTTATATGAATCACAGAGGCCGGTGATGTCTACCAACGATCGATGGTCCTTGTGGAAAAGAAATGTTGTTGACAAATATAAGTCCATGACAGATGATAAAATTAGAGAAGAGCTTAAGCAGAGCGTCAATCCAGTTGCTGTCTGCATGGAGCACTGGAAAGGTGATTTTAACATCAGCACTTTGATAAGGAATGCAAATGCATTTAATGTTGAAAAAGTTTATTACTTGGGCAAAAAAAGAATTGATGTACGTGGAGCAGTCGGCGCACATCATTATATGGATATTGATTATCTTGATGACGGTCGTAAACGGCTGGTAGAACTAAAAGACAAGTATACATTTATAGCAATCGACAACAACGTTACCAAAGCTCACAAGCTTAGAGAGTTTGACTGGAATAAGCTAGAAAAACCACCTTTAGTGTTCTTTGGCGAAGAAGGATACGGTTTAACCGAGGAAGTGTTAAATTTGGCCGATTATCGAATCGAAATAGAGCAATACGGCTCTGTTAGATCTCTTAACGTTGGTACTGCTTCTGGCATTGTATTATTTGAGTGTGTTCAACATTTAAGAAATTCCAAAGCCTTTCGTACGTCGCAGACAGAGTTATGTGATGAAATCTGTAATGAACAGAATGTACCATCCCAAGTAACTCTCCTTTAGAATTAAATATCGGAGACCCAGATGAACCTCCGATTGCCGGCACACTATAAAAAGCAATTTCGTTTTTACCAAACATCGGATTTTTAGCTTTTCCGAAGAATAAGCCTCCGAAAGCTGGTACCATCTCTTCTTGTATTACACCGACTGGAGCAGCGAGGTTATATATATGTTCTGCATATTCTGGCGCCTTTGAACTCATTGGTATAAAGCTAGGATCTAAATCTCCGGTAATGCTTCGAAGAATGCAGATATCGTCATCAGAGTCATATTTAATAACTTCAACAATATATGTTTTTTTCTTTCTATCAATTACTTTAAAATATTGTTGCATTGGCTGGCTTGGAATTCTGCCAAATTTATCTTGAGCGCAGATATGTGCTGCTGTTAAAACGACTTTTTGATTTGAGTATAAAACGACAGCGCCAGTTCCAGTCGACATAAGCACATGTTGGTCGCATGTCATTAACTTTTCGTCGCATTCGCCTACTCTCGCCCATGTTTCTATTTTTAAAATTGACTTTTTAGCATTTGCCATCGACTTAATTACGTTTGTTTGTCCTGCGCAACTATTTAATATCAGAAGTGATAGCAACAAAAGAAAAATTTTTAAATATTTTGTCATCCTATGTTTAAATAGAAAATAGAACGAGCAAACATGAAAAAAACTTATATACTTGACACCAATGTGTTCTTGACAAATGCTAACTCCGTATACGAATTTCGAAATAATGACATCATTGTCCCATTGAAAGTACTTGATGAAATTGACAAACACAAGAAACGACAAGACGGCGTTGGCTTGAACGCAAGAAGCATAATTCGCGTCTTAGATGACTTGAGAAGTAAGGGAAATTTACACAAAGGTGTGCGCATAGCGCGCGGAAAAGGCATATTATCAGTCAGAGGCTACGATTTAGAAGATCTACCTGTTGGCTGCGATATTGAAAGTGCCGACAACGAAATTCTTACAACAGCCTTGACCGAGATGAAGAAAAATCCGAAAAGAAAGGTGATTCTTGTTACTCGCGATATTAACATGAGAGTTAAGTGCGATTCTTTGGAAATAAAAACAGAAGATTATGCTACCAACAAGGTTGTTGCAGACGAAAAGCATTTATTTACTGGTTTTAAAAAACACCTGGTAGACGATCAGCTTATAGATCAATTTTATGATGGAGAACATATTTTCTTTGACAAAGAGGACGGGAAGTTTTTTCCAAATCAATTTGTGATGTTGGTGTCTAATTCGAATGAGAAGAAGTCGGCACTAGCTAGGTTTGTTAACTACGAATCTAAACTAGAAAAAGTTGTAGAAACTAGAGAGGCTGTTTGGGGCCTGAAACCAAGAAACAAAGAGCAGACTTTTGCACTCGATCTTTTAAACGATCCAAGCGTACCAATTGTTACTTTGGTTGGAAAAGCAGGTTGTGGTAAGACCCTTTTAGCTATAGCTGCCGGCTTAGATCAAGTTTTAGAAAAAGATATGTTTAAAAAACTTATTGTTTCTCGACCTGTACAGCCTCTAGGCAAAGATATCGGATATCTACCTGGGACTATGGAAGAAAAAATGCGTCCGTGGTTGATGCCTATTCAGGACAATATAGACTTTCTTTTAAATGGAAAATCAAAGTCTATGGAGATGTTTTTTGAGGACGGCACAATTCAGATTGAAGCTCTTACTTATATACGTGGCAGATCAATTTCAAATGCGTTTGTTATAATTGATGAGGCACAAAATTTAACAATGCACGAATTAAAAACTATAATAACCAGAGTTGGTGAAAATACTAAGATCGTTTTGACAGGAGATGTAGAACAAATTGACAGTGTTTATTTAGACGCAACGTCTAATGGACTTTCATACGCTGTAGAAAAGTTTAAACATCATGGTCTCTCTGGACATGTAACACTTTTAAAAGGTGAAAGATCAAAAGTAGCTACACTAGCTTCAAAGATATTATAAAGGAAATAGTTATGAAGAACGTTGAAAAAATTCAAGAGGTACTTTCTGAGGTACAGGGTGATGTAGAAAAGTTTGCAAGTGGAAACAAGTCAGCTGGCACTCGAATTAGAAAAGCAATGCAAGAAATTAAAGGATTGGCCCAAGCAGTTCGAACTGAAGTACAATCTATTAAAAACAACCAGTCTTAGAATAAGGAAAAATTATGCTTGACACAGATACAGTGGGCCGCAGTCCAGTTTTAGATGAAGTTATAAAAGCCGACAATAGCTTGAAGAACTTACTCGTACAATATGCTGGCAACAAATTGAACCCAAAAGATAATAATATTACTATAGAAATGATGATCGAGGTTGTAGCTGAAGAATTTCCAGAATTTGTTATGACTCTGGCCGAAGAGAATTGGATTAGGGGATATCAGCAAGGTCTCGATGATGTAACCGCAGGAAGAAATCTGGTGGAAGAAGAAGCAAATGAAAAGAAAAAAAATTCTCAGTTATCTGAAGAACAAGAATAAACATCCTTCGGAATATGATTTCGGCTTTTTTCAAGTTTTTGTACAAAATCCTCTTCCAGACTCGATCGACGTAAAAGCAATATTCTCTCATATAAAACAAATCATACCAGATCATTTTTTAGATTCTCTGGATGTTGTTTATATAGGTGACTATTCTTTTCTGAAAGAAAGAGAAATAAATGCACTGTACTCTGACGGCGCGATTTATATTTCAAACGCTCAAGAAGATGGAGAAGATCTAGAGGATGATATCGTTCACGAATTATCTCACGCCGTAGAAGAAAAATATGGTGAGTTTTTCTATTCAGATGGTAAAATAGTAGACGAATTTTTGCTAAAAAGATCTAAGCTCAAAAGACTTCTAACACATCAAGGATATGATATAGCAAGATTTGACTTTTCCAATCCAGAATATGATGAAGAATTCGACGAATTTTTATATTCCGAGGTTGGGTATGATTCTTTAAGGCTTTTGACAATTGATATATTCACGGGTGCATATGCGGCGACTTCTCTTAGGGAATATTTCGCAAGAGGCTTTGAAGAATATTATTTAGGAGATAAGGTTTATTTAAAGCAAGTTAGTCCTTATATTTATAAAAAATTATCGTTATTAAATGAAAAAGACCTAGAAGAATTAGACTACGACGATAGATTATAAAAAGAGGAAAAAATGAGAAAACATATTTCTTATTCTGAGATAAAAGTGTGGGATGAATGTCCCTACAAACATAAACTTGTCTACATTGACGAAGTAAAAAAGTTTCTTGGCAATGAGCACACAGCCTTTGGGACAGCTGTGCACGAAGTTTGCGAAAAATCAGTATTGGGAGAGATTTCTTTAGATGCTGAATCACTAAACGAGTGTTTCGACAAAAAGTTTTTAGAAGAAATTCAGTTCCTAATCAAAAACAAAGTAGAACTAAAGAAAAGTCTCATTAAAGACATGAGAGCCCAATCAAGAGAACTATTAGTTCATATTATCCCTGCGTTGAACAAGCACTTTGGGCAATATGAGATCATATCTGCAGAAGAGCAGCTTTATGAGCCAGTTGAAAATTCTGACAAGATGTACAAAGGTTTTATTGACTTGATCTTAAAAACAAAAGATGGAAAGTACCATATTATTGATTGGAAAACTTGTTCATGGGGTTGGGACACGAAAAGAAAAAGCGAGAGAATAACCACTTATCAGTTGTCTTATTACAAACATTTCTTTAGCAAAAAGCATGATATAGAACAAGAAAATATTGAAACACATTTTGCATTGTTGAAGAGAACCGCGAAATCTAACAAAGTAGAAATTTTTAGAGTCACCAGCGGAAATAAAAAAATTCAAAATTCTCTTAAATTATTAGACAAAGCTGTTTATAATATTAAACATAGCAATTTTGTAAAAAACAAAACATCTTGTACTGCCAAGTACGGGTGCGAATTTTATAACACAAAGTTTTGTAGTAGGTAAAAAATGAGTAAAAAAATTAAAGTTTTGGTTTTGGCAGACCATCCCTTTTCTCCTTCCGGAGTGGGAACACAAACTCGGTATATGGTTGAAGGCCTGCTGGCCACTGGTCAGTTTTCATTTGTGTGCTTTGGTGGCGCCGTACGTCATGAGGACTATAGTCCACAAAAATGGGATAAGCATGGCGATGATTTAGTTGTGTTTCCAGTCGATGGCTACGGCACTCAAGAAGCTGTTAGATCGATCATAAGAACAGAAAGACCAGATATGTTGTGGTTTATGACAGATCCAAGATTTTTCCCGTGGTTGTGGGAAATAGAAGATGAGATCAGGTCGTTAATACCAATGGTATATTATCACGTATGGGACAATTATCCATATCCAGATTTTAATAGGACTTGGTATAACTCCTCAGATGTCGTCGTCGCGATCTCAAAAGTAACGCACGATATTGTCAAAACTGTATCTCCGGATATAGAATCACATTATTTGCCACATGCTGTAAACCCAGAAATATTTAAACCCTTGCCTGACAGTGACAGGGACGAACTTAGGAAAAAAGCTTCTATTGACGAAGATAAGTTTGTGGTATTCTGGAATAACAGAAACGCACGAAGAAAGCATCCAGGTACTTTAATATTTTGGTTTAAAGAGTTCTTAGACAGGGTTGGTCATGATAAGGCGATGTTGCTAATGCATACTGATCCCAATGATCCACATGGACCTAACTTAAACGCAGTTATAAGCAATCTAGGCTTAACTAATGGAGAAGTTATGTTTTCAACTTCCAAGTTAGAGTTCCCGCAAATGGCAGCTTTGTATAATATTGCTGATGTCACTGTTAATATCTCTGACGCCGAAGGATTTGGTTTATCAACGCTAGAGTCGCTATCTTGTGGTACGCCAATCATAGTGAACATGACCGGAGGTCTTCAAGAGCAAGTAACTGACGGGGAAGACTGGTTCGGAGTTGGCATTGAGCCTTGTTCAAAAGCAGTTATAGGATCACAAGACATTCCTTATATATATGAAGACCGTATCAACAAGCAAGAGTTCTTGTCTGCTTTAGAAAAGATTTATAATATGTCTGCTGAAGAAAGAAAAGAATTAGGTCAAAAAGGCATAAATCATGTCGAAAAGAATTATAATTTCAAAAATTATGTCGTTAGATGGAGACAAATATTAGAAGACGTACATAAAAATCGAGGTTGTTGGAAAAACAGAAAGAAGTATAGTCATTGGGAGCTGATGGAGGTTTAGCATGAAAAAAGTTTATTTAAAAGGTCCGTTTTTAACACAATCTGGTTATGGTCACCATGCAAGAACTGTTTATCGAGCTTTACGTTCACGTCCGGATTTATTTGATGTATATGTGCAGCCAATCATTTGGGGGCAAACTAGCTGGATTTGGGAAGACACAGCAGAAAGAAAAGAGTTCGATTCTCTTTTAGAGAAAACAATCCAATATGTTAACTTTGGTGGACAGTTTGATATGTCCGTGCAAATTACCATACCTAATGAATGGGAAAAGCTAGCTCCAATTAATATTGGTGTTACTGCTGGTATAGAAAGCGATACTATTTCTTTAAAGTGGATTGAAAAATCTTACGTAGTCGATAAAATAATCACTATCAGCAAACACTCTAAAGATGGCCTTGTTAATACAGTGTTAGACGTTGTTAACAACACCAACGGGCAAAAACAAAAGGTTAGTTGCAAAACACCGGTTGAGTATGTTACTTATCCTGTTAGAAAGTTTGAGCCTTCAGATATTGAGCTAAACCTAACTACAGATTTTAATTTTCTAGCGGTAGCACAAATAAGCCCTCGCAAAAATTTAGAGCAGCTGCTGCACTGTTTTGTAGAAGAGTTTAAGGATAACGAAAATGTAGGGTTGGTCGTCAAAGCAAATTTGGCAAAAAACTCCCTTGTAGACAGAGTTAACACATTAGAGTCTTTTCAAAGATTAGTCTCTAAATATGAAGATCGCAAGTGCAAAATTTACCTTTTGCATGGATTTTTAAGTGATAAAGACATGGCTGCTTTGTACACACACCCAAAAATAAAAGCATTTGTTTCGACTACTCATGGTGAAGGTTTCGGACTTCCTATTTTTGAAGCTGCGTATTATGGGCTGCCAATCGCCGCAACTAATTGGAGTGGACATTTAGATTTTCTTTGTAAGCCGGCAAAGACTAAAGGCAAGGGAAAAGAAAAGCTTAAGCCTTTGTTTAAAAGGATCAGCTATACATTAGAACAAGTGCCTAAAGAGCTAGCTTGGGAAGGAGTTTTAGAAGAATATTCTAAATGGGCAAACCCTGAGACCGGTTCAGTAAAAATGGCTTTGGAAGAAATTTATAGAGACTACCCTCGTTTTAAAAAACAAGCAAAAGTTTTGGAAGAGTGGGTGTGTGAAGAGTTCAACGCTAAAAAGCAATATGAGCAAATAGTAGACCTTATAAAACCAGAAGATGATTCGGACTGGCTTGATCAAATAGAAGATCTTGTTAAGGAATATGAATAAGAATATAGTTTATATATCTGATTTTTTTCTTGATCATATAGTTGGCGGAGGCGAGCTAAATGACAATGAATTAATAAATCTTCTACAAGAAAAAGACTATAAAGTCAAGAAAAATCAATCTCATTTGGTTAGCTTGGAGTTTTTAGTTGAAAACAAAGATTGTTTTTTTATAATATCAAACTTCTGTAACCTATCCTCTGAAAACAAAGAGTGGATAAGCAAAAATTGTAATTATATAATCTACGAACACGATCATAAGTACTTAAACACGAGAAATCCGGCTGATTACAAGAATTACAAAGCCCCACAGAACGCAATAAGAGATTTTTTCTTTTATAAAGAAGCTAATGCCATAGCGGTACAATCTACTTTTCATAAAACAATAGTTGAAGACAACCTGGAGCTAGAAAACGTTTTTAACGTAAGTGGCAACCTATGGTCAGCTGCTTCTTTAGAAAAACTTCGTGAAAACTGCAAAAAAGAGAAAAAACAGAAGTGTTCTATTCTAAATTCTAACATTCCGCATAAAAATACGGCCACGGCGGTCATGTATTGCGAAAGAAAGAGCTTGGATTACGATTTAGTCGCTAGTAACAACTATATTGAGTTCTTAGATCAGCTAGGAAGTAACCAAACCTTCGTTTTTTTTCCAAAAACACCAGAAACCTTGTCTCGCGTCGTCGTAGAAGCCAGAATGATGGGCATGTCTGTTAAAACAAACGCATTAGTCGGAGCATGTGAAGAATCTTGGTTTGAAATGAAAGGAGAGCCTTTAATTGACTATATGGTGCAAAAAAAGCAAGAAATTTGTGATTTTGTCGAAAAAACAGTCAAAAACAGCGTAAAAACGCCTTATAAGGGTAAAAAAGTGTCTATTATAAGCACTTTTCATGATGGTAGCGAGCATCTTGAAGGATTCCTAGAGAATACAGTAAATCAGACAATATTTGACCAATGTGAGCTTATTTTTGTAGATGCGGCCAGTACTGGTACAGAAAAAGAGATAATAGCGGAATATATGAAGAAATATGACAATATCTCTTATATACGCATCGAAGAGAAGCTAAAACCGACACCTTGCTTAAATATGGCGATTAAAAAGTCTTCTGGGCGTTATTTGACTTTTGGTTTTATCGATGATAGAAGAAAATCCGACTGTTTAGAGATATTGCTTAAAGAAATTGAAAATAACGATAATATTGATTTAGTTTATGGTGATGTCTTGCAAACAGACAAGGCAAATGAAACATTTGATAAAAATTCTTCTAAAGACGTTTTATTCGAACATTCAAGAAATGAGTACTCGGAAAAAAACATGATAAAGTGTCTTCCCGGGCCCATGCCTTTGTGGAGAAGCTCAGCACACGAAAAAGTTGGATTTTTTGATCAAGACAATTGCAATTTTGCTGATGACTGGGACATGTGGTTAAGAATGGTCGCCCGCGGCAGCCAATTCAAAAAAGTTGATGATACTGTCGGGTTATATTATTCTGGTGGTCGTTCTTTCGAGGACGACAACGTAGAACAGAAAAAAGAAGAAGCTAAAATCTTTTTTAAATACTCTTATTTATTTGGCGAGAACTTTAACAAGTTTTTACCTTATTTCCAACAATTTACTGAGGGGTAAAATGAATAGCGAAAGAAAATATATGCCAACTCTCTCTGAGCTAGTCGATAGACTTTCTATAGCACAGCTCAAAGAAGTTTTCATTACCGACCACAAAGAAGAATATGCAGAAGAGATCAAAAACATAGTTCATGATATCCAATTGATATTAGATGATTGCGACAATACAGTTGATGCTGAAACGATAAGAGCTGTTGTGGTATTATCTCAGATGAACTTACACATATGGCATAATGAATCAAATTATCGCAAGGGAATAAGAGACGGAAACAATCTTGAATTAACTCATGGTTTGAACGGTATTAGAAATACATCAAAAAACAAAATTCAAGAGTTGACCGGCGGCCGAAAAGACTATAAGATTGATTGTTTGGCAGCTGAGTTTAAAGATTGGGACATTAGTTGGGAAAAGTAGAAGAAACATATGAATTCGATGTTGTTGTAATCGGCGCCGGTATTATCGGTGCCGCTGTTGTAAGAAGACTATCCGAATCATATGATAATGTTCTTTTGGTGGAGAAAGAAGAATCGTTTGGTCATCACACTTCCAGTAGAAATAGTGAAATAATACATTCCGGGATTTATTATCCTGAAGATACTTTAAAAGCAAAATTATGTGTTCAGGGTAACAAACTGTTATATGACTTTTTAAAAAAATATGATATTCCGCACAAAAATTGTGGAAAGCTCGTTATCGCTAATACAGTTGAAGAACTGTCGAGATTAGAAGATATTAAGGAATCAGGAAGGAAAAACGGAGTAGAAGGATTAAAATTATTAAGTTCGGATGAAATAAAAAAGATAAATTCGGATATTAAAGCTTCTACTGCACTATATGTACCGAGTGCCGGAATATTTGACAGTCATTCTACGATGGCTAAATTATTATACTTAGCCAAAGAAAGTGGCGCTACAATTCTTTATAAAACAAGATTAAATCAAATCAAACTGAAAAACAAAAAATACCATTTAGGATTTGCGAACAAAGACTTCAAAGTAAAAACTAAAATTGTCGTTAATGCCGCCGGCCTTTGGAGTCACAAAATAGCCAAATTAGCTGGAATACAAGATTATGAATTACATTGGTGTAAGGGCGAATATTATAAAACAAGTAAATATAAAAATATGAATGTTTTGGTATATCCGACACCGGATCCGTCGAGTAAATATTTAGGAATTCACACTGTTGTAGATTTAGCTGGAAATCTGTCATTTGGACCAAACGCATATTATATTGAAAATGAAAAATTAGATTATAAAATTGACGAAAGCAACAAAAAACAATTTTATGATGCGATTAATCGTTATTTAAATGTTGAGTGGGTCGACCTGGAACCAAGCATGACGGGGATTCGTCCCAAATTACAAGCAAAAAATGAACATTTTAGGGATTTTCTTATTAAAAATGAAGGCGATAAAGGTTATAATAATTTTATAAACTTGATCGGCATAGAATCACCTGGATTAACATGTTGTTTGTCTATAGCAGATTACACAAAGGAAATAATTGAACAATGAATGTATTAATCACCGGTGGGGCCGGATATATTGGAAGCGAGTTAGTTCAGTATCTGTTAGACGACGGACATGAGGTCGTCGCATACGATAACTTAATGTATGATGCCACTTCTTTATTGAGGTATACCTGCCACCCTAAATTTAACTTTGTAAAAGGGGATGTGCGAGATCTGAAAAAACTTGAAAAGTATGTAAAAAAAGCTGATGTTGTTATACCTCTAGCTGCTTTAGTAGGTTTTCCTTTGTGTCGCGACAACCCTAGGGATGCAAAAGAAATTAACTACGAGGTAAACCAGTGGATCGCAGACAACAAGTCAAAAGATCAGATGGTTATCTATCCATGTACAAACTCTGGTTATGGTTCAAAAAGCGACGGTGTCTGCACTGAAGAATCTCCTCTAAATCCACTAACTTTGTATGGGGTTACCAAGGTAGATGCAGAAAAAGCTTTTAAAAATATAGAAAATCATGTGACTTTCAGACTTGCAACAGTTTTTGGTCCGGGTTCTAGAATGCGTAGTGATTTGCTGGTTAACAGTTTCGTCTTAAAGGCTTTACGTGAACGTGTTTTAGTTTTATATGAGTGTGAGTTTATGAGAAACTATGTACACATTCATGATGTTTGTCGAGCGTTCCAATTTACAATTCAAAATTGGGACTCATGTAAGAACGAGACATATAACGTTGGCAATGATTCTATTAATATGAATAAACTGCAGCTAGCTCAAAAAATTGCGGAACACATGCCTTTAGAGATAATAAAAGCTGAGTTTACAACTGATCCAGATACAAGAGACTATATTGTTAGCAGTGAAAAGTTCTATAAAAAAGGATTTAATTGTAAATTTGATCTAGATGATGGTATAATACAATTAAAGAAGGCGTTTTCAATTATTGAGAGCCCCTGGTATGCCAACTATTAAGGTAAAAAATGCGTAAATTAGATGTTTTATTTGTACACCCGAATGCTTCAATAAAAGTATATCAGGGGTTAAGCAAAGACTTGTCCGCTATTGAGCCCCCTATTTGGGCTGCTCTATTAGCACAACACGTTTTGTCAAAAGGCTACGGCGCACGGATATTAGATTGTGAAGCCGATCTCTTGTCTCCGGAAGAAACAGCAAAAGCAATCAGCGATATCGACGCGAAGTTGACTGTCTTTGTTGTATACGGCCAGCAACCGTCTGCTTCGACACAAAATATGCAAGGAGTACACGACGCGCTCGAAATTCTTAAAGAGAGATGGCCCACAAACAAAGTGCTTCTGACCGGTTTATATCCTTCTGCGGTTTCTAGACTAACAATGCAGGATGAAAAAACTGATTTTGTGTGTCAAGGTGAAGGCCCTAAGACTATCACAGCTTTATTGGAAATTTCTGATATGTCTGATGAAACACAATTAAAGAAAGTACCTGGTCTTTGGTACCGAGATAAAGATTCTAGAATTTGTTTTACGAAACCAGCTCCACTTATTAAGCAACAAGAGTTACAAGAAGAGTTGCCTGGTATGGCTTGGGATCTCTTGCCTATGGACAAATATCGAACGTCTAATTGGCATGCAATGTCTAATAACAACGACAGAATGCCTTTTGCCTCTTTATATACCAGCCTGGGCTGCCCATTTAAATGTAGCTTTTGTTGTATTAACGCTCCATTTGGACACAACAACGTTGAAAACTGGGACTTTGGAAGAAACATGTTTAGATACTGGGATCCAGATTTTATCATATCTGAATTCGACAAAATTAGAGAGATGGGGATTCGCAATGTAAAGATTGCAGACGAGATGTTTGTTATGAATAAACAACATTTTCTTAAGCTGTGTGACAACATTATAGAACATGACCATGATTTTAATATTTGGGCTTATGCGAGAATTGAT
>Ga0080013_1003622_pt1 | contig 16028 bp, 10 predicted proteins | sample ETNvirenome_6_85_FD_69236 | JGI IMG/M metagenome (GOLD analysis project Ga0080013, IMG submission 69236) | Marine viral communities from the Pacific Ocean - ETNP_6_85 (SPADES assembly) (version 2) | ecosystem: Environmental > Aquatic > Marine > Oceanic | place: Pacific Ocean | collected 2013-06-19
TACCATATATCACGGTTATGTTCCAAGTGTCAAAGACTCTTGTTGATGGAATTCTTACTTTTCTTCCGTAGTAAGGTACTTCAATAGTATTCAATGTTGCTGCTGGCAAAGATGCCGCTTTAACCAAGAAACTACTCACGCTGGGAAGTCTTGTAGAGGTTACACTAAAGTGAGATGGGCGTGCTAAACTGCCCCCCTGAGTCAACATTGTTGTGATATCGTTTACTGCCATCGTTTTCCCTTTCCTTTCTTAATTATTTATACTCAATAACCAGAAAGTTCGTTAGAAGAAACCCTATTTGATGCAATATTCTCAGTAAAGGCTGCACTATTACTTTGAGCAGTGAAGTTAAGTTGAACAATATTAATCGCATTGAGTGGCTTGATGAATATATCTGCTACGAATCTACCGTCATCAATGACCCCCTGAGTGTTGTTGGTATCGTCACAGACGATTGAGAAGGAATCTATACCCCTTCTTGCCTGTACACTTCTCAGGAATGGTTCTACTAGATTCACAAAAGATCTTTGTGTGAAGTTGTCGTTAAACTCGAAGAGTTGCAGTTTTGCTGCTGTAGCAATTTGCTTCTCTAACACATTCATCAATCTTCTAACATGAATTCTATCAAAGGGGCTTGGTCTTGTTTGTAGAGTTCTATCACCGAACAATACTGCGCCCTCACCCGGGAAGGTAGTCACGGGGTTAATTTGACTTGCGTAAAGATCATCTCTTTGAATTCTTGTTGGGTTCAGTGAGAGTTTTATTACGCTGTTTAGAACGCCTCTGTTCAATCCTGCTGGAGAGAACCAAGGATCTTTGTTGTTGGTTGTTCTTGCAACGATACCTGCGCTGTCAGAACACATTGGAATCCATCTTCCGACATCGTTTCTGTTGTCGTATATGTACTTCCAACCGCTATCCATGACTGCGTATGAGTTATCACCCACTAAATCGCGTCCTGTTTTTGCTTGACCAACAGTTATGGTTGGTGTTGAATCATTGGTGACATGGAAGGTTGTGGTAGTCGCACCATTGGGTGAACAGATTGCTACGCAATCTTTTCTGTCTAGAGCGATACTAGAGACTTTCTTATTCATACCTCCGGCGGGATCACCAACCAGCAGAATGTCAACATCACTTTGCTCTGGATCGCCAAACGCGGTACTCCAATCAGCACTTCGACCAGCAGTATACCAGTTGGTTGCGCCTATCGCACCTGATAGGAAGGTCACTGCAACATTTCCTGTCGCACCACCAGTTCCACCTGCAACTTGGCCTGCTACTGCGGTCGCGCCAGACGAATCACCGACTACCATTCCATTAAATCCAAATGTTGCGCCACTTTGGTATCCGGCGGTGTTATTGTCCCACATGTTCTGGAATGTAACCCCACTATTATCCTCCGAATTATCGGAAATTGTTGGATCGGTATCTACAAAAAGGCCAGCGTCTTGTATTCTGATATAGTTTGAGTTGTTGTTAACATAGTCTTTATAATAGATATTGCTTCCGTCAATAGCCTTCGCATTTGTGCATCTTGAAAGACCTGTGTATACTTCTAAGATACTATCCTCAACACCAAGTGCTGTTTCTGTTCTGCCATTAAGAATTGCTATATGTAGTTCGTCGCCGGTCACGCCTCTATCAGAAGCAAAAACGGTCGTCGATGGAATATAACCATAATTATGGGGATTCCAAACACCAAGAGTTGTTCCCAATGCAGAAGCACTTGGACCCGAATTCCAGTTAACGTGGCCCGCCTTGGATCCAACTATAGCCACTCGTAAACTGTTTCCTAGTTTGCCAGCGTAAAGAGCCTGTAGCGAATTTGTTGTGCCACCGAAGGCGGCCGCTGTAGCGGAAGAATATGTGAACCCAGCAGCAGTGGCTTTAGTAGCAGTATTTGCGTAACTAATCGATCTTCTAACAGTAAGAGCATTACCATAACTTAAAGCATTTGCAGCAATCCACCAATCCATTCCACCAGTAGCACTTGCCGCCGGTGCGCCATACATGGAGTATAATTCTGCTTCGCTGCTTATAACTTTATTTTCACCGGTCGGTCCCCAGTCAAAACGACCAACAAAGCCCACAATTACGTCAGAGACGTTGGTGCTTAGGTTGGACAAATTTCTTTTGGTTACGTTAACATTTGGGCTTACTGAGAAAGGCATATTAAAACTCCTTTAAGACCTTCGATTCGAATGGCTATTTTCTTAAGAATATGTCATCAATATGTATAAGAATTGTTATTTTCATCGTACCATCTGTCATTTCCGTCCCAAGTGCTTTCTTCTTCTGATCCATCAGATATAAAACCAAAAAAGGATACGTCCTCTTCTAATGTCTCAATTTTTTCTTCGTATAATTCTGTGCGAACATCTACGTCTGTTAATTGTTTAAAATAATCTTGACGAGTTAACCAACTAAACAACACCAAAGTCATCACCAAGTCATCCGTATGACCATCATCTGCTTCGTATGATTGACGTTTTCCTACAAATGTAGAAAGTTCATGAATGGTATCTCTATCTTCTACGATAAGTTTATTTTCTTCTATCAAACTTTTTAGAACAGAACAGCCCAACTTCTTTACCGGTATAGTTGTCCTTACTCCAAAATGTGATTGTCCACTACCGCCGAAACCACCAGTAATGGTCTGTCCCCTTCTCCCCATATATGCGCACATAAGAACATTTTCATATTCTAAATCATCATGAAGAACATCTGCTACCTGCGCACCAATATCATTAATTTCTATTAGAGTGTATGATCTATTATATTGCTTTGCTAAAGAACGAATAATAGTTGGGAAAAGCATTGGTGATATAAGATTGTTTCTATATTTAGCAACTATTTTATATGGTGGGTCTGATATATCAATCACGGTGAATGTGCTATAATCCTTGCCCACACCTCTTGCGGGGTCTACACATATAACATACTGATGACCTTCTTTGGGCTTCTCATATATATCGACTCCCTCTTGAGTTGATATCATTGGATCTTTATATGCTAGTTCATGCAATTTCTTAGACGATATAAGTGTGTTGCTGCTACCAAGAAAGTCACATTCGAATTCTGATTCAAATTGTTCTTCACTTGTATTTGCTATAGTTTCCTGTTTCCATGCTTCATCTCTCAGGGGTCCACCGGGATATTTGGGAACCTGACTCCAATGAACCTCAAAGGGGATATAGTCATTCTTACCTTTGTCCGTTTTTTTTCTGTTTGCACCTATCCAATAATGATAGAACAGATTCAATCCATTTGGTGTTGACACCATCAATACCTTTGTGGTTTGACCGGATGTGACCGTTGGATATACAGAACTAAAGAATTCCTCTGCAATGTTATTTGGAACGTGAGCAAATTCATCCAAGAAGATAAGGTTAAATGAACCACCACGAATGGCAGACGCTGAAGTGGATGATGCCAAAATCTTAGAACCATTTTCCAATTCAATAGAACCTTTATTCCATTCAATAATTCCCTGCTGCAACCATAGGGGCAAATACTCATACGCAAGTTTGAGTCTGTGTAAAATTTCTCTCGCTGTCGCTTGCTTATTCGCTAAAATTGCTACTGACATACTCTGATTGAATAAGACATAATGAAGAATATAAGAAACGATTGTTGTAGACTTGCCGGATTGACGAGGCAATTTCGCTATAACAAAACGGTTATTATGGATGATGTCAACCATTTTTTCCTGATAATCATACAGGTTAAATGGAACAAGTCCTTCATCAAGACTAACTATCTTGATATATTTCTTAATAAAATATTCAGGATCTTTGGAACACTTTATAAATTCTTTTAATTCTTCCTTGGAAAACTCAATTGATTTTCCCCCCTCTTTTAAATTTGGGTTTCCAAGGTATCCGCCTTTTCTGCTACTCATTTATATCCTCTGTATCATTCTGTAAAGGTTTGGTCCTACTTCTACCTTCGTTTAACATATCCAAAAGTTCACTGGAAGAGCCAACAAAGATAGAGTTATTAGTAGTGTTTTGGGTATACTTATTATCAATCTTTTGCACATCTCTTGCTTTTTGGTGTATGCCCAATAAATCATTATTTAGTTCGGAAACAGTCTTCAGCATCTGAGATACAACTTCATATGCCCTGGGTTGGTCGCCATTTTCTGCAACATTAAGAATGCCTTCTATAGCAATCTTTCCTGTGTCTATTAATTCTATAAGATTATTTCTTACATCACTGAAGTCTTTGTCAGATTTAGTATCAATAGTCATCAATTCCTTTGGAACATCTATGACCCTAGCCAATGGAGCCTTCTCCACGGGTTCAGCATCGAAAGATATACCTAATGAATCTGAAATTATATCATCCGTTTCTTTTTTCACATCACGCATATGTATTTCCAAGGTAATCAAGTCCAATACCATCAGAACCGGTGGCCCCACCAACAAACTTTTCGGTCTTAATATCACTAGTGTAACCGAATGTATGTAGTAGTGTGTCGTCGCCACCACTTACGCCGTATATACTTCTAAACACAGCACCGGTTGGACCAGTTCCACCCACACCTCTTGTAGTTTTGAAATTAGATCCTTCAAGATCAAAGTACGTAATATCTGCGCTCTGAATAACTTCGGAGGATGTCTGTTTTGTTGGACCAAACACATATGTTTTTGCTGTAAATGTGTATTGAGTGGTAATTAATCTTCTGCTATCGAACGCTCCCTCGAACTCCTCTATTAATGCAACATCATTTAATGTTATGGGGACATCTACTTTTTTATTAATATCGTTAAAGTTTATCGTAACCGTAAAATCTGGTGCAAAGTACGGCAATATTTGTTCTGTTATTTGAAGTGCATCATCCATATGCCGAACATACGATTGTAGTGTAAACGATATATCATAAGGCACTTCGGCATAGGTATATGAGTATCTGCCCCCTTGCCCTGCTAGTTGTTGTGCTTTTCTCTTTGTTAGTGAGTTTCTTTTTCTATTGGGGTCGTAAATATAGTTTGTTATTTCAAACGATAGTCTAGGCACTTCTATAACTTTGTTATCATCTGATATACTACTTGTTTCTCGTATTCTTCTAAGGAACTTTTCTTTGGGCCCGTACGCCAGCGGTAAACGAATTTGTTCCTTCTCAGAGCCGTCAGCATTCTTCCTAACAACGCGAACGTCATTAAAAAGCGAACCGAAGGCTATAACCATCTTTCTTATAGATTCTTTATAAAAATGAGTAAACATCAGTAATTGCCCTCACTGAAAGGATCTATATCAGTGAAGTCAAATATATTTCCTTTATCTGCTTCAAATCCAAACTCGTCATTTTCACCGCTGTCTTCATCGGTACTTGCCGGTTCTTGTGGGATAATAACTGTCGTTGTTTCTGTGGATGAGATGTAGTACTCGACACCAGAACTTGCCCCCTTAATACTCTCGGTTGCGCCTGTACTGAGTGTTCCAGAAAGATTCGATATCCCAAGTGTCTTTCCTGTTGCATTCCAGTTTACAACATTTGCAGTTGATGTTGCCGATGAATATGCTCCACCAGTAGATCCACTAATCTGGAATACTGTTTCTCCCTGATAGTAACCCGTTGCACCACTTATCAGATTTCCTAATTGTAGATTAATCATAAAGTCTTGTCGATCTGATTCAACCTTATCAATATCGGAAATACCCGTATCAATATCTTCCTGACTATAGGTGAAGACTTCACAATTCAGAACGTATGTGTAGAGTTTTCCCAACTGATAGAATGGGTTTTCGTGTTCGACAAAATTAATTTCAAATAGAGTTTTACTGAAGGGAAAGTAAATTAAGTCACCTTCTCTTGGTCGTTTTATCTTACTCTCGTATGTTGCTACTGCTTTTTCAAATCGTCTTTTAGAAACCACAAGAGTCATTCTATCTCTTATTTCCAAACCGAACTTTGTTAGTATGTCACCCTCACCCTCAAACCCATCAACATTCTGAATATACATTTCCAGTTCATAACCATCATCAAATTTGGAGATTAAATCTTCACCAAACAAATCATCAACATCGACCAAGGTTCTCGGTATATACACAAAATCGTGTCCCATCGCCTTTATGGTTTCGATAGTTAAATCTTCTACAACATTGGCATCGCCAGAGTATTTTTTAAAGTATGGGTTAATAGTCATGTTCAACCAATTCCAAAATCAATGGGTAACTCGTAAGTTAATCTTACTTCTTCCTCTAACTTATCAAGTTCTTCTTGTGCCTCTCTAAATATTTCTCCTCCCCGCATAGTCGCTCCACCAGGAAGAGCCACGTTATCAAATTTAGATAGATTTGCTCCCCACTGCCTTTTAATGAGAGCGGTAACATATTTCTTCAATAAAATGTCATTGAATATTTCTGTAAATATAGTAGGACTTAAAGCCACATATGCTTCTATTACAAGATATTTACCTACTGTAACATCTTCTGACCAGGCCATGTCTATATGAAGCCTGTTTGTCACCTTATTAAACCTTATCATTTTCTCTGGTTCAAACAACTGCTCAATCATACTGATGTATCTTTTAGTACTATCGAAACTTGCAAGACCCTGACCCGTTCCCATGAAGAGATTTCTATTGATACCAAAGTAATCATTAAGAGCCATTTGATATCGAACGTCGAACATGTTAGTTGTTCCCTTACCAAATCTATGGACCTTGATTACACTAACAACATCTTTACCTGTTGGAGCGGTGCTTGCTGTTGCGCCGCTTGCGCCATTAACAGCACCCAAATCTTCCATATTAACAAAACCGTTGTCTATGTCAGACTGAGTTACTTGATATGTGAACAGAGCCCTCTCAACACCGTCAAAATGTCTTTCGGTGAATAATTGAAGCGCGTCGTCCAATCTCTCTTCTGCTTGTTGGCGATCTACGTTTATTTCTATAACCGGATCACCCAGCCGCCTAAAAGCGTAGTCGATTAATTGATCTCTTGAAGATAATGATGCCATCTTTATACTCCTATTCCTATTTATTTATAAAGATGGTAGTCTGCTGATTATTTTTCTTCTGGCGGCTCCGGTGGTTCTGGAAGTGAAACCGATATATCTTTCATATCTTCGGGGGACATATTTTCAATATAGTACCGTCTTGTTATTGGTTCAACCGACTCATCAGATTCAGACTCTTTATAATTTGCAAATCCAGGCATGTCTAAAGGGCAGTGTAACTTAGGATAATCTAATTTGCTATAACTTTCCCCGTCTGACATTAACCACGTTCCCTTTTTATCCCCGCATCCACAACCACCGCAGTAATGCTTACCCTCTCCAGTTTTACTATTTTTAAGATATTCGCATGGTGGTAATTCATTATTGTTACCAAAACAACTCAACACCCTAAGTTGCTTAGTTGCTTCGTCTATTTTTTTGTTGTTAAGTCCTCTAGAAACAACAGCGGCCGCAAAATTTTTCATCATACCAAGTTTTTCTTTAAAAGAAGAACTACCAAAATCTTTATCTTTCATCACATCTCCTTAAATCACACATCATAAATAATAGTTAAACGACTACCCCATATTTCTCTTAAAGTATTTATGTCCGTATTAGAAACTGTTCCTACATTATTCTTTATATTTACTACCAAGTTTGGTGTTAAGTGACCAGAATAGGAATTTACTAACGCACGCATTAATTCACTTATTGCTCTTGTTGAAAGATTGTTGTTTGCCAAATTCATATAATCAATATTTCGAGGTATGGTCTGATTTTCTGAACTTATAAAGGGAACTTGTGATAAGTTGTTAGTAGAAACATCTATTATTGTACATTGTTCCAGGCTATTGTCAATAGTTCCTGTCATTAATATTTCACCCAACCTACAATTATGCATATACAATTCCTTTACCCCTGTCCCTGATGGTAGTTCAAAGAAAGCAAGATTTGTATATGATATATCTATGACATCTATTTTACTATTATCCTGTATAGAAACCAGTACTAGTGGGTTGTCATGCGCCGAAAGATGTCTTAACTTTGTTTCTCCGTAGAACATTGGTAATGTTAGATTAGTAATATTATTTCGGGAAATGTCAATTGACCCATCGCCATCAAACGACCCAAAGTTGTTTAGATTTAATGACGATATATTATTATCCGAAACATTCAAAGAGTAAATATATGGGTGGTTTGTTATATTAATATTGTTGATATTGTTTCCAGAACAGTCTAATATGTTTAAACCTCCTGAATATCCAGGAAGGATTAATGTGTCTAAGTCAACATCATTCACAAATAACTTCTTTAGTAGTTGTTTAGACGTAAGGTTTAATTGTTTATTATTAAAGTTATTCCTTACCTGTATTTCGCCGCCCATTCTGCTATGATTATAGCACCAATAATAAAGTACGTCTGGTGTGTTTTCATCTATTGTTATATCAATATATGCGCCATGAGTGCCGACAGCATTTTTAACAACGACTCCCTGTGAAAACGGTATTCCTCCACCATGCTCACCGTCTACTACTTCAGAGAATCTTAGAGGGTGGTGGGTTGTAGGATTGGTATCAGGGATCAATGTTTCGTGTGAGAGATCGAATCTATACGTGTGTCCTCGGTAAAGGAATAATATATCTCTTTCAACACCATCAATGACATACTGATTTCCCTGTATCGGTTTTGGTGTTACTGTGACATTTATTGTCTTTCTGCTAGACCCCTGTAAATTAAGTTCTTCGATGGTTGCCGGAAGAGACTCTAGAGAAATATTTTCATCCGGCATCATTTCCAATTTTTTCAATCCACTTAATAGATTGAAATTGATTCCGTGTATGTCTAGTGATGAATATATACCATTTCTGTCGCTTTCGATAAACGAAAGGGTTTTTATACTACTAAGACTATTTAGTGGTGCGTCTTTTCCGCTTACGTTCAGTTTTTTACCCCTGATCGATCTTGCTGCCGCATTATATGTTGGACTTCGTAATTCTAGATTGTCGTTCGGGAATGCCATTGGCGGATGTATTCCTGCATCGGTTCTGTAGTAAAATTCTGGCAATGCCTTTACAGTATCATTATATGATGCAGATATGAATTCTATGAACCTGCCTTCTGTACTTCTTGTTAATAGTCTAGTATAATTTGAATAGTTTGGATCAATGGTTTGTCCGTTAATTGCTATCAGGGGACTGCTACAATGTGTTCCATTACCCATGTACGATCCACCCTGTGCTTGGCAATTGGACTGCGAAACATTACTATTACAAATTCCATTAACAGAACATGCCCCCAAAGCAAAACCATCTTGTGGCGAACCATAGTAATCGAATGGATATCCGTCTAGAAGTCCATCAGGATTATTGATTGGTAAACTATCCAGTTGTCTTAATTGAGATATATCTGAGCCGCAGCCTTTGAATATGTTTGAAATTGGATAACCCGAAATGGGTGCCCATTTATTTCCTAAACGCCTACACCACCCCCTACTTGTGGAGAAAGCAGATCTGCTTCTGGGGTTTGTGTTTAAGGATTCAGGAACATGGCTATAGACACACATTCCAACTTCATCTTCTGGATCGTAGCAATGATAATTTTCTTGACACTCATCGCATATTGCACCCTCTATGAACACCCACTCAGTATCATTATGATCTTGTGTTGCGATTTCTATTGCATCTTGTTCGGTTATACTATCGATGCATTGGGGTTCACCAAACACTCTACAAACCTTTCCCGTTTTATTATTTTTCCAGTCTCCCTGTAAAAAATTATCCGCACAAGAATAGCCCGGGAACCACTCACCAGAATATTCATGGCATGTGTTTCTATCTGATCGCAGACACATGGTATCTGTTACACATGCTCCCCACTCTATGTTACCACACGGATCGCCATTACACCCAATCTCCCCCATGTATATACCATTAGAGTCATTGCACATTTCGGGGGGCAAACTCACACAACCATCGCCCCTGCAACATGCGTGCAATGATCTTCTGTTATCTACACAAAAGCCCTCACTACAAACTTCGTCTTGAAAAAATAACCCTCCAAGAGAAGCACACATTGCTTCGGGACTTCCATTCCATCTTGGATCTTGTACATCCATATATTGACATGGACGCTCATAACCAACGACAGATATATTACAACATGCACCAGAATAGGCAACTAAATTGCTGTTATCACAACCCTGTCCAAAATCGGCAGTTCTTCCTCCAAGTTCTCTACATAATTCTTCATTGCATATACCACCAAACACAACACCATTGGAACAACAGTCGAAAGTTGATAAAGAAACACACTCTACTTCACTACAAGTTTTACCACTATGAAAGGATGCTCTTGGGGTTGATGGATCCAAATATCTACTTCTGCACCATTCCTCGGTGACCTGATCTGTACAAGAGCCATCACACGCGCAGCAAACACCAGTTAAATTTCTGGCAAACATTTCTTCTGTACAATCAAGACACGAAGAACCCGCTCCCTGAAAAAATCCTCCCATATCGCTGCATTCATTGAACGTAACAATCTCACAACCAGGAGTTCCAATGGATACGCAACAAGCACCTGTCAATCCGGCTGGTTGTATATTGTTGTTTCTTGTACGAAATTGAATGCTCATGGATTATCTAACCTAGTTTTTATTAAAACTTTTTTTCTGTCGTTAACATCTTTACTTTCCGTGATCTGTAAAACTTTAGAGTTATCTGTATTGTTCTTAATGATATTTAGTATCTTTCCTGCATTTCTATGCACGGGTTTTTTTATTGGTCCCTGTGATTCAGCAGTATCAAACGGAAGTATTCTTCTTAGTGATATAGAATCTCTAGAATAATTATCACTCAGAAATTCCACTGGAACTGCGTTACCGCTTTGACTGCCGCATTTAGACCATGAGGGAAGGGCAATAAATCTAAACTCATAATCTTTCTTTTGTTCAATCCTAGTTCCACCAAAAACAGTTTCATAATCGCAGAAATTCATACCCCCACGACTATTTAAATTACCCACAGTTATGGGTAAGCATGTGTACGATGCATCCAAATCGGATCGTAAATTCTGCTTGTTCGAATAAAGGCAAAGACCTGTCTCTTCTGGGTTCGTGCTGTATCCATAGCACGGGTGTATTCCCCAACTTGGACGTTGACCTTCTGCAAAATATGAATCCACCATTCCATCACAGACTGATTTTCTTGTGTATATTTTTCTGCCGTCACAAACACAACATGTGCCTTGTGGGTCGTTAGAATTTAAAACATATCTATAAGGTTTTAAGTTAGTATATCGATTCGATCTTGACATCTTTTATCCCCTCGGTCCACCGACTGGCATGTTTCGTCCCATCGGATGATCGTCTTCATCTGGGACCACAATACATGTACAATCTACTTCTGGTTGATTGCAATTTGTTCCTACGCCCATGAATACTGCCTGTGCCATAATATTATTGTCAACATCCTCTGGGGGATCTCCGTAGAAACTTTCCACACAACTAACAATATTCTCGGAAGTTAAATAACACCAAGCACCTGGAATTTGCTCGGTGCCACCTTGACCGCCGAACGCAAAGCAACAATCTATTTCTTCGCAAACAGTACCAACTCCTTGGAAGACACCATCTAATTCGTCACACATTGTTAGTGTAGTTTCTTCACACAAAGCAGGACCACGACAACATGCGCCTACGGATGCTTCTTCTGATGTGCATGGGTTCGGGCAGTGAAATCCACCTAAGCCACAAGACTTTCCTAGCCAGAAAATGCCGCCAAATCTTTCGCATTCATAACGAGTTATATTTGACACACATCCTGGCTCACCCGTGAAGTAATCATAATTTGTACAGCAGGCTCCTCTACTGTATATTCCACAATCAGCACTGAAACAACTCTGTGCTAAATTAAACACACCACCAGTTCTTTCACAATACTCTTCTGATTTGAATTCTACACAATTACCATCCAAATAACAACAAGAACCCAAAGAAGTTCTACTCTCACCACTTACTCCAAAACCAGAGCCAGCCATAGTCGCTAACCAACTTTCACCAGCATCTACTGAAAGAATATTTACGATATCTGTTCCATCTGTAAATGACGGCGGTTCGTTAAATTTAACATTGCTCGGGAATGTTATTCCTTCTGGACCGTCCTCAATAAACAAAGTCATAGAAACGGCATCGCCGTAGTCGGTGTTTAGCCCTGTAACTCCTGTACCAACATTAATCGAATTTAAAGAAAATGGTGCAACCAAAGTATGAACATTACCATCGTGCAGGTGAATGTTTACATTTGTGTGTGATATGCTGTGGGGTTCATCAAAATGAAGACCATCTCCACCTGCCCACAATTTCGTAACATCACTCGAACCTAATACCGTATTCCAAAATGTTAGAGATTCCGTTCTTCCATAAAATGGGAAATGTTTTTGATATTCTGGGTTATCGCTTCTATCATCATCGAAGATTGGATAACCGGTAGCATAACCAACAAACATATCAAACGTGCTGCCGTAATTAAATCCATAATCAGCAGCATTTTCGGTGCTACCTAACACCGAACCGTTGTGATAAAGAATGAATTTACCACCCTCTATTTCTGCGCCGCCTTCTCCACCTTCATATGTAATAACTACGTTATTCCAGTTCCCATAAGTGGTGTCATTATCAATTGCTGTTATGCTTCTGGCGTGAACAGACCCCGCGCTATCCTTGAAAGAAAGTTCTGCTTGTATTTGTGTTCCTTTATCGTTTGCATTAATAAAGTATGGCGAAGTAGAAATTCGTATCGTATGATCTGTAGCATTTATGTCTGGTACAGTAGTTCCTCCAGTAAGGCCGATAGAGAATATGCCCCTCGCCTCTTCCGATAAAGTCGAAGTTTGTACATCCGTTTGCTTATCGAAATACCACAAAGACATAGAGAAGGAATTGCCCGTTGCACCCGCTCCTGTTAATCCTTCTAATAATAAATTCGCACCTGCTGCACCTGCTGCTAAGACTCTAGAATCTGCATTAAATGCCGAACAATACTTGTTAATATGACCAGGATCTGATTCAATAGGATATGCAATTGTTCCCATCAGAGCATGTGCTAATGTTGCACCTGTAAATGTTATTCCACCAGAAATACTGTCTACCCGATTATATGCTCGTTCGCTTAAATTCCAATGTCGGTGCAAACCAGTTGAAAGGTCTGATTGAATTGTACTATAGTATTTTTTATTATACTCTTGATGATTCTTCAGTTTCATTCTAATAGACTGGCCGGTATTGCCTAGAGTAAAGTCATAAGTATTTCCGGTCGCACCATCTACTTGATAGGGGGTTTTGAGATAAGTAAATTGTCCTGTTTGAGCAAGATCTATAACGCCATATTTTTCTGTTATGCTACCAGAAACGCCTATCATATCACCAGTGACAAATACATGAAGATCCCCGCCTCCCGTGAAGCCCCTAAACTCAAAACTCTTCCCTGTTCCCGGATAGCCTGCACCAGAAAGACCTGCAAAGAGTGTGTATCCAGTACCAACATTGTCTGCGGTTATTGAACCAAGACCAATCACATTATTCCCATATAAATTGTCTAAATTGTAGATGGTTCCGGTAAGAGAATCTTTCAATTTATATTTTTGGTCACCTTCATCCCAGAAACTTATAACATAACCGGCAGTAGATCCTTGCGGTCCTGTTGCACCCGTTGTGCCTGTTGCGCCTGTTGCGCCACCAGACGGGCCCTGTGAACCTTGTGGTCCAGCCGGTCCTGTTGGTCCTGTTGCACTAGTTATTGTTGAATAATATGGCATTCGGAATCCCTATAATCTATCCCTATTGTATTTATATACATTATCAATTAGGTGCCGGTGCCATCGTCAGGGCAAGTTCCATCGGGTTCACACAACACTCCTTCACCCTCCCAGACTCCTCCAAGGCTAGCACAATCATCAACGCTAAGATATTCACAAGTATCACCCAAACAACAGGCTCCTCCATCGACCGGGACATCACCCACACAATTAACATATATTAATAATTTCCCTTCGTTGAATATACCATGCTGTTCTATCCCGGATATTACATCAACACTATTAGCATACACCCAGATCTGGAAATCTGAATCCGCATAGAAATTTTGGCCTGTATAGTCTATTTCATAATTCAATGGAGTAATTATTCCATTTGTTTCATCGTAAATAGTTACAACGCTTTCCGCACCAGACTCATTAACACCCTTTATTTTTATTTCAATATTTTCTAAGGGTCCACCAAAACTGAAGTATTCAACACCAACAAACTCTATGCCCCTAATCTGTATATTATTAATGCCTGAAAGATCTTCAGTGATTAGATATGGTATTTCTGTTGTTCCCTCTTCCATAGTTGGAAAATATGTATTGGTTTGTAAATCATTGTCAATCCAAGCCGATGCAATTTCAAAATCAATAATAATCATACCTCGCTCACAATCAGTTGCATCTGGCAAATAATCCTCACAATCGACTAAACAGTCAGCACCTTCTGTCCAAATACAAGATGGTGAGTCGCAATATTCTAAAGAAACATTATCTATACAAGTTCCATCTGAACAACAACACATCCCTGCTATGTTAGTAACATCACAACAATCTACATCTTGACAAGATGTATCTGCTCCATAGTATATTCCACCCAACCCGTAGCAGTCGTGTGCAGAAACAAACATACATTGAGAACCAACACAGCATCCACCTTTTTGGAGAGTTTCTTCACAACAATCTATATCCCAACAATGTGTTCCATCTCCCTGATATGTGCCATTAAATAATTCACAATATTCTTTCGAAAGGCGATCATTACACTGGCCGAATGGGAAACAACACGCACCAACTCCTATCTCACTACACACAGGCGCACAAGGAACTAATGAACAATCTTGTTCGGAGAACCACAATCCACTAAACTTTTCACATTCCCCCTGTGTTGTTTGTAGGCATGTATCATTTGTGCAACATGCCCCTGTAATATCTAGCCCACATATAATACCATCACACACAGTATCTTTTTTGTATGTGCCGCCTATATTCGAACAGCCCTCTAGGGACATGTATTCATAACACTGTCCTTCATAGCAACAAGTTCCTGGACTGTGTAAATCACTATAGGCATGGGTGTAACCAGCCCCCGGCTGAAAACAATCCCATGTTATTCCGTTGTTTACTGATATGCAATTTAATAAATTGTATGAATCTTTTTTAAGTTTATCAGAACCGAATTTACTACCCTCAATATATCCAAATGATATTCCAGTTTTATCCGTATCAGTCATATCATGATTTGGGGTTTTTATTACAAATGTGGCATAAAGAGCATTTGAATATGTTGGTCCCGTACCAAACCCAGAACCAATATATTCAGAATTAAAAGTCGGTCCATTATAAAAAGTTTTCCATGTTAAATTGCCGCCCTCGTCAAGTTTAAATTTATCCTGATCTATTAAAATTATATTTGCATCGTTCAAACTAGTTCTAGACGAAGGAACAAGAGTATACGGATATCCATCCACAACTCGTTGACCGGTTGCTCCCTTTACTATATTAGTATAATCTTTAAGTGTTGCTGATATATACTGGCGTTCTGCTATACTACCACCAGTCCCATAGTGAGTAAAAGTTGCACCGGATGCCAGTGTAACTCCACTCATATAAGTTAATTCATTTTTAAGACCTGCAACGACAGATGCGGTTCCACCTGATGTAGTATCTATTGATGCAGCAATATCATTTGCGTGTCTAGTAATTGTATAGTCATTAGAAAATCTAAGTGTTCTGAATGAAACTTCGCCACCACTTACCCCCTTGACAATACTTACACCGGTTCCGTTATTTTGTATTGCAACAGTGCCTACAGTAGAAGGATTTCCTCTAACAGACACATTATCGTACTGAATCTCAAGACCATCGGTTAGTTGAATATACAAAGAAGTATCGGCAGTACCATCTGCAAAAGATACTCCTATTCCGGTTGGACCAATTGGGCCTGATATTCCTGAACCGGTAGGTCCAGTTGGTCCTGTTGGTCCAACCGACCCC
>Ga0080013_1003623_pt1 | contig 16027 bp, 19 predicted proteins | sample ETNvirenome_6_85_FD_69236 | JGI IMG/M metagenome (GOLD analysis project Ga0080013, IMG submission 69236) | Marine viral communities from the Pacific Ocean - ETNP_6_85 (SPADES assembly) (version 2) | ecosystem: Environmental > Aquatic > Marine > Oceanic | place: Pacific Ocean | collected 2013-06-19
TGAACATCCCCTCTCTACATGCAAAATATTTTGAATTATATAATACTATATTCCTTTTAAGAAAGAAAGCAGAACAGCAAAGGAAGAATATTCGACATGAAAGGTATGAATACTTTTCAGGGAAGGCAGATCCTGATGTTTATATAGAAAACCCCTTTCCCAAAAAGATAAGGGATAAGGATACTATGACAAAGTATCTTGATGCTGATACAAAACTTTCCAATAGCTCCCTAAAAATCGATTATTATGATACAATGTTAGTATACATCGAAAGTATCTTGAAGGTAATTCAAAATAGAACCTTTCAAATTAAAAATGCTATCGAATTTATGAAATTTAATTCTGGGTTAGGATAATGACGTTTGAAGATGTAAGAATTATGACCCCTCCTACTCAGGGGTTTATATTTGCAAAACTAGGTAAGGATATGGTAGATCATCTATGGAAGATGATTAAAAGGGCTGAAAAAGATCAAGAAAGATATAAACATCGATTGGCTGGAAATATAACTCAAAGTTTTGGACTTGATGATGATGGGGATTATGTTTATAGAGAAGCTTGTCTTCCATTAATTGAGGCATATCGTAATAGTAATGGTGGATCAGATCCAGTTAGGAATTTTGTTCAAATGCCTAAGGGAGCACCATTGCTTCTTACAGAATTTTGGGTAAATTATCAACATCAAACAGATTTTAATCCATTTCATTTTCATGGGGGTGTTTATTCATTTGCTGTTTGGATGAAGCAACCAACTTCTTGGGAAGAGCAATGTAAATTACCACAGTTTCAAGAGATAAAGAAAGATAATCGTAAAGCAGGTACTTTTGAATTTCAATATACCGATTCATTAGGTGGTATTAGAAGTATGTCATATCAATTATCTCCCGAATTTGAAAATTGTATGGTATTTTTCCCAGCATCATTAATGCACTCGGTATATCCTTTTTATGGAACTGATGAACCAAGAATTTCTGTTGCAGGTAATCTTTGGTATGATACTACTGGAAAAGGTAGATATGGTAATGCTTTAGATCCATCTAACTTAGGTGATCAGACAGAATATCTCAAACAAATGGAAGGTCAGAATCAATTTGAGGATTGGGATAAAACCAAACAACAGTCACCACAAAATGATACATTTAAAGTAAATCCTAGAAAACCCAGAAAATCTAAAAAATCTAAAGGATTTAAAGAATTTATTCCTGAAGTAAAGGAATGAACCTTGTATTTCCATATTAGGTAATATTGGATTTGAGCTTGACAATACTTAATAAATAACTCTAGATGCATGGGGTAGGTGATTGACACAACAGCCAATGTTGTTATATCTAAGGCTAACGAAGTATTTTTAAGAATTAATTCAGAACCTCATATTGAGTATGAGCTAAGAGACCACTTTACCTTTGAGGTTGAGGGTGCAAAGTTCATGCCTCAATATAGGAATAAAAATTGGAATGGTGAGATACACTTATTTGATTTGCGATCAAAGAGAATATATGTTGGTTTATTAGATAGAATTGTTGAGTTCTGTAAGAAGCACGATTATAGTTATAAATTTGTAGATAATGAATATTATGGAGTTCCCTATGAAGAGAATGAGGGAATTTCATATGAGGGTGTTAAGGATTACATGAAGGCCATCTGCTCCCATAATCCAAGAAAATACCAAGTTGAGGGAGTATACGATGCATTAAAACATAATAGAAAGCTATTGATATCACCAACTGCTTCAGGCAAATCTTTGATGATTTATTCTCTTGTAAGATATTACGTTGATAAAGGGCAAAAAATTCTCTTAGTTGTTCCAACGACATCTCTTGTAGAGCAGATGTATAAGGACTTTGAAGATTATGGTTGGAATTCTGAGTCATATTGTCACCGTATATATTCTGGAAAAGAAAAAAGTAATGAATATCCTGTTACTATAACCACTTGGCAATCTGTCTTTAGATTAGAAAGATCATTTTTTGTAGATTATGATGTCATCATTGGTGATGAAGCTCACTTGTTTAAGAGTAAGTCATTAGTATCTATAATGACAAAATTAGAGCACGCCAAGTATAGATTTGGATTTACTGGAACATTAGATGGCACACAGACTCATAGATGGGTATTAGAAGGATTGTTTGGTCCATCATATAAAGTAACAAAAACTGATGAATTAATGAGACAAGGACATCTTTCTCAATTAGATATTCAATGTATTATTCTCAAACATCCTCCTCAGAAATTTGATGTTTATAATGATGAAATTGAATACTTAATATCACATGAACAGAGAAATAATTTTATAAAAAATTTAACGTTAGATTTAAAGGGGAATACACTTATATTGTATAGTAGGGTAGAAGCACATGGAGCAGTGCTATATGAAAAGATAAATAATAGCAAACGAAGTGATATAAAGTTATTTTTTGTCCACGGTGGAGTGGATGCTGAACAAAGAGAATTAATTCGTGAAATTACTGAAAAGGAGGATAATGCAATCATCGTTGCCTCATATGGAACATTTTCTACTGGCATCAATATTAAAAACCTCCATAACGTTATCTTTGCCTCACCGTCAAAATCACGAATTAGAAATCTCCAAAGCATTGGACGCGTTCTTAGAAAAGGTAACAACAAAGTAAAAGCAACTCTATATGATATATCTGATGATTGCACTCACAACTCTAGAAAAAACTACACACTAAATCACTTTATTGAACGAATTAAAATCTACAATGAAGAAAATTTTAACTATGAAATAGTAACAGTACAACTTAAGAAAGATGGCAATTGAAGACGATTTTTATGCAACAATAAAATTGAAAACTGGAGAGGAAGTATTTGCTAAAGTAGCTGCTTCTGAAGAAGAAGATAGAACTATGTTAATAATTCATAACCCTGTTACTGTAAGTGAAATAAAAAATAAAGGTGGATTGATAGGATATAAAGTAGAACCTTGGTTAAAAACAACTAGAGAAGATATGTTTATTATTAATTTGGATAATGTTTTAACTTTATCTGAATCACAAGATATGGAAATGATTGTAATGTATCAACATTTTCTTAGAGATTCCCAAAGAGATATGCAGAATCATCATAGACTTAATAGAAGAATGGGTTATATAGCTAATGTACAAGATGCTAAAGAGAACTTAGAGAAGATATTTAAATTAGATTCTAAAGATACTAAAAGCTCCCCCGATTAACCCTGACAGAGTTAGTTTACATAGGTTTTAGGAACTTGTCAAGTCTTGTCAATTATTTGTAGAAATGTTATAATATCTACATACTAGTGATAAAGACTCATGATAAGACCAGGGACTATGGCGAAAAGAAAAAGGTCTGAACACTATGTTAATAATAAGGAGTTCCTGGCTGCATTAATTAAGTATCGGGAAGATGTAGAGATTGCTAAGTTGCAAGATAAGACTAAACCTGTTATACCTCGATATATTGGAGAGTGCTTTTTAAAGATTGCAAATCATTTATCATTTAAACCAAACTTTGTAAATTACATGTTCAAGGAGGACATGATCTCTGATGGAATCGAAAATTGCGTTCAGTACATACATAATTTTAATCCTGCGAAATCCCAAAATCCTTTTGCTTACTTTACGCAGATTATACATTATGCGTTTCTCCGCAGAATACAAAGAGAAAAACGTCAGTTAGAAATTAAGAATAAAATTATAGAGAAGTCTGGTTATCAAGAAGTTTTTGATGATAATAATCAGATTGACGGATCTAATTATGCAGAGTATAATTCAATTAAGGATGCTGTACACTCTAAACTCCGTAATTAATGAAGATTACTCAACAGATTATTAAAGATCTAGAGAAAGCACTTGATATGAGAGGTAAGGATGGAAATCCTATCTGGGAAGATGGTGATGAAGTTGAGGTGTGTATTGCTGGTGTTTTCAAGGCAGATAAATTTATTACTGTTCTGAATAGAACTAAGAATCCTTACAAAGGTGCCATCGCACATAGTAATAATAAATGAAGATTGCAATTATTACTGATCAACACTTCGGAGCTAGAAAGAATTCTAAGCTTTTTCATGATTATTTTCTGAAGTTTTATAATGATGTTTTCTTTCCTTTTTTAGAGAAGGAAGGGATTACTACGGTTGTTGATATGGGAGATACCTTTGATAATCGCACAGGAATTAATTTTAATGCATTAGCATGGGCAAAGGATAATTATTATGATCGTCTTAAAGAATTGGGATGCACAGTTCATACGATAGTAGGTAATCATACAGCATATTATAAGAATACAAATGATATTAATGCAGTAGATTTATTATTGAGAGAATATGATAATGTAAAAATTTATTCTGAAACCCAAGAAGTTAAGTTGGGAGATACGAAGGTTCTTTTTGTTCCTTGGATTAATAATGAGAATGAGGATAAAACTTTTAAGAAGGTTAGGGGTAGTAATTGTAAAGTGGTGATGGGACACTTAGAGTTGAATGGATTTAAAGCAACTCAAGGTCATATGATGGAACATGGAATGGAAACAACTCCATTCGATAGATTTGAGAAAGTATATTCAGGACATTATCATTGTAGGTCAGTTCAAGAACCTGTTTATTACTTAGGAAATCCCTATGAGATGTTCTGGGGTGATGTAAATGATACTGAACGAGGGTTTCATGTATGGGATACAGATACTTTTGAACATACTCCTATTGATAATCCATATAGACTTCATCATATAATCTATTATGAGGATACTCCTTATCAAACTTTTGATGCCAGGGAATATACAAATAAGATAGTTAAAGTTATTGTTAGAAAAAAATCTGATATTACTCAGTTTGAAAAATTTATTGATAAACTATATGCATCCAATGTAGCAGAGCTTAAAGTAGTAGAAAATTTTGCCATTCAAGAAGCAGAAGAATTTGAGGCTTTTGAATCTGAAGATACTATTTCAGTATTGAATAGGTACATTGAAGAGTCTGAAATAAATTTGGACAAATCTAGAGTGCAGAAAGTTCTTCAAGAAATATATCAAGAAGCATGTGAATTGGTTTAATGTATATTCTTACAGTAAATGGAAAAGAAAATGATGGAGCCTATTCTGTTCAGGATGATGATGGAGAACACATCCTTTATCTTTTTGAGCAAGAGGATGATGCCCTTCGATATGCTATGATGTTAGAAGATGAAGGCAGTCCAGAAATGCATGTTATTGAAGTTGAAGATGAAGTCATGATAAAGACTTGTCAGATGAATGATTATAACTATGCAGTTATTACTCCCAATGACATTGTAATACCACCCAATTCTGGACATGATATTATTTGAGAAAATACGCTGGAAAAACTTTTTAAGTACCGGCAATCACTATATTGAAATAAATTTCCATACTGATGGTGAATCAAGGTTTGCTAAAAATTCTACTACATTAATAGTAGGAACTAATGGTGCAGGAAAGAGTACTATATTAGATGCTCTTACCTTTAGTTTGTTTAGTAAACCATTTCGTAGGATTAATAAACCTCAATTAGTTAATACAGTTAATGAAAAGGATTGTAGGGTTGAAGTAGAGTTTTCTATAGGAACAACTAAATGGAAAGTAGTGAGAGGAATAAAACCAAATATATTTGAGATTTGGAGAGATGGTAATTTATTAGACCAATCATCTCACGTAGCAGACCAACAGAAGTGGTTGGAGCAGAATGTTCTTAAGATGAACTATAAGTCTTTCACTCAGATTGTTATTTTGGGTAGTAGCACCTTTGTTCCATTTATGCAATTGACTGCTGCTCATAGGAGAGAGGTGATTGAGGATTTATTAGATATTAAGATTTTTTCTTCTATGAATAACTTAATAAAGGATAAGATTAGATTAATTAGAGAGGAGATAAAGACATTCCAACTGAAGAAAGAGTCTCTTACTGATAAGGTAGAGATGCAAACAAATTTTATTGAAGAATTAGAACAGCAAGGAAAGGGAAGAATAGGGGATAATGAGGGTAAGATAAAGGCATTGGGAGTGGAGGTTGATACTCATATTGAAAAGAATGAACTTACCCAAAGTGATATTGATATAATCGTTAAGGAACAAGAAAAAGTAACTGGTGCTACAGAAAAGTTACGTGAGTTAGGAACATTAAAGGGTAAGATATCTCAGAAGGTATCTACCATTACTAAAGAGCATAAGTTCTTTAGTGACAATGTAACGTGTCCTACATGTACTCAATTAATAGGGGAGCAGTTCAGAATAAATAAAATTGATGATGCTCAAAATAAAGCAAAGGAGTTGCAATCTGGTTATAAAGAACTAGAACAAGCAATTAAAAACGAGGAGAATAGAGAGCATCAATTTACCATTCTATCAAAGGAGATTACTCAACTCACACATGGCATTTCTAAAAACAATACTCGCATCTCTGGCTGTCAACGACAAATCAGAGATCTGGAATCGGAAATTCAGAAACTTACCGAACAACTTGCAGATAGAAATACTGAAAATGAGAAGTTAACTACCTTTAAGGATAAATTAAAAACTACATACGACGAATTATCTTTTAGGAAGGACACCACTAGATATTATGATTTTGCATATAGCTTACTCAGAGATGGGGGAGTTAAGTCCAAAATCATTAAGAAGTATTTGCCTCTGATTAATCAGCAGGTTAATAGGTATCTTCAAAAGATGGACTTCTATATAAACTTCACACTTGATGAGGAGTTTAATGAAACCGTCCAGTCCCCAATCCACGATAATTTTTCTTATTCTTCTTTCAGTGAAGGAGAGAAGATGAGAATAGATTTGGCACTTCTGTTTACATGGAGGGAAGTTGCCAGAATGAAGAACTCCGTTAACACCAATCTTCTGATAATGGATGAGGTGTTTGATAGTTCTTTGGATGGTATGGGAACAGAAGAATTCTTAAAGATTATAAGGTTTGTAATAAAGGACACTAATATTTTTGTCATATCCCATAAGCCTGATATGCACGATAAGTTTGAGAGTATGATAAAATTTGAGAAGGTGAAGGGGTTTAGTATGATGGTAGAAGGATGAGAATTATAAATGAAGCTTTAAATGAAGAATTATTTTGCCAGTGTAAGGAAGAATTAAAAAGTAAATTTCGTGAGAGGTGTTGGTCTTCTAGCCTTGTTAATTGGCAACCAGAACTAAAACAAGGAATAACTGGAAGTTGTATGCTTGCTAATGTTTCGGATGAATTAAGTGAATTAATACATGAAGAGATAAAACCATATCTACCAGAGCACGAAACGATAAGATGCAATTTTCATTTGTGGCAACCTTTATCTGGTATTGGTCAACACAATGATGGTCATCGTAAGTTTGGAGCAACCATATATTTAAATGAAGAATGGCTTCCTAATGCTGGTGGTTGGTTTGTATGGGAGGATGAGGAAACTAGACAGAGTGGAATACATAAAGCCCTTATTCCTTCACGAAATATGATGGTTATTCAGGATAATCATGAGAATCATTGGGTCACATCTATAGCAGCAACCCCACCAGATAACAGGTGCAGCATCCAGATATGGTGTTTTGACAAGCATGGTATGATAGATAGTGTAGATCAGGACCATCCTTATGAAAGTCCCAAATTGGATACATCACTCCAGCAAGGAGAAAAAACGAAAACTTAAACCACAGGCATTGCGTCAAGCAAAAGTCAGGAGACAAGCACTTAAGAGGAAACTCCTCAAGGGTGCTTTTTTTAATTGTATAAATAAATTAGTTTTGTCAAGCAATAATATGACTTCACTGATTGACCCTAAAGCATATACAGACACCGTTGACCGATTGAGGTCATTTTTTTTGTCTCGAAATTTTCTTGAAGTCCACACTCAGAATCGATTAAGTATTCTTGCTGCCTGTGAAGACCCAGAGACAGTTGCGACTTATAATTACAATGGTCAGATTTGGCCACTACCACAAACAGGTCAAATGTGGTTGGAATATGAACTCCTTTCTAATCCTTCAGTTGAAGGATTTTTTTGTGTCTCAACTTCATATCGCCAGGAACCTAGTCCTGTACCTGGAAGACATGAAACAATCTTCCCAATGTTTGAGTTTGAGATGAAAGGGGATGTCCATGATTTAAAAGTGATGGAAATTGAATTGTGTCATTGGTTGGATATACCATTAGACACGACTAAAATAAAGAAATATGATGATTGGGCAGATCAGTATAAGGTCAGAGAACTTGACCACGGACATGAATCGGCAATAGGAAGAGGTATGATTACTAACTTCCCTGAGTGGACATCACCTTTCTGGAATATGGGAAGGAACAGTGATGGAACCAGTAAGAAGATTGATGTTATCTTAGGTGGTATGGAAACCATTGGTAGTGCAGAACGCAGCACCGATAAGGAACAGATGCGTGATACATTCCATACTATTTCTGATGGACAATATGCTGACTTACTCTACGGATTATTTGGTAAGGAAAGAGTGGAGAAAGAACTCGAAGAGTTTCTCTCCTTTGATTTCTTCCCTCGTAGTGGAGGTGGCATTGGTATGCAACGTCTTATGTCAGCACTAAGCTGACTACATTGTAGAGTGGCGAAACGGTAAACGCGGGAAGTTGTTTCCTTCCTGGTTCATTCTTTAGCGAGGACGGGCCCTGTATGTTCGAATCATACCTCTACAGTTTTACAAAAATCTATTTATGTGTTATGATGTAAGGGTTCGATGTCATAGAAAACTTCACGCAGGTTTAGTAGAGTTATGAAACAAGAACCAAAACCTGTTAAATCATTTAATGGTATTAGTGTCTACTTATTACGTGGTGCATTAGGTCCACATTATATGAAAGATTGGACTAAAGAGCAAATAAAAGAGTATGAAGATTGGGTAGGTAGAAATACGTAGGCATATATTTTTGTAAAACCGAACTGGGTTTGTGTTGATTTGATGACTAAATAGTATTAGAATTGGAGAACAAGATGTAACCAAACTTTCTTGGTTATGGTGTTCAAGTTAACAAAATGGAGAGATCATCAATGCACAATCTAGTATCCCATAATCAATTGGCCGGTTGGAAAGGCGACGTAGAGGAGATTCAGAACGAAGACCACGAATCGGCAGTAAATGATTATTTTCAGTGCCTCACAGAGTGCGATGATAACGCTTCAGTCTGTAGAAGAATCTGTAAGGAGGTTTTTTAGACCAGCTACAACCAATTAAATATCTGTCATAACCCTCGCACCAAGCGGGGGTTTTTTTAGTATTATAGGTATATCAAACGAAAATACTGATGGCAGTCCAGCAAGAAATCAAGTCCCAACTAGCCAAGTTGCTTGCTACTGAAGACATTGTAGTAGAGCATAAGCAAGTGGAGTGTGCTCAGTTCAATGTTCAGAGTCGGGTATTGATCCTTCCTCTTTGGGAAAAGGCAAGCAATGACGTATATGATATGCTTGTGGGTCATGAGGTAGGACATGCACTTTTTACTCCTGATGAGGACCCTCCAAAAGACATTCCCTTTCAGTTTGTGAATGTGGTAGAGGATGCCCGTATTGAGAAGTTGATGAAGCGTAAATACCTGGGGATTGCAAAAAGTTTCTATCGAGGTTATAATGAATTATATAATGGAGATTACTTTGAGTTAGATGGTCAAAATATTTCTACTTTTAATCTTGCTGATAGGGCTAATCTACATTTCAAGGTGGGTTCGTTCCTTCATATATCTTTTTCAACTCCTGAAGAGGAGATTATCAATCTAATTAAAAACTGTGAAACGTTTACAGACACCTTATCCGCAGCAGAAGCGTTATATAATTTCTGCAAGCAGCAACAGAAAGAAGACTCCAAGGAGCAACAAGAAGAAGCTAAACATGATGCTCTCGTGGATATTGAAGGGAGTGGGGATAGCAACTCTGACAGCATTGGCGATAATAATTCTCCCCTTCCTGACACTGATAGCGATGCTCCTGTGGAAAGTGGGATCGATAATATTGATAGTGATACTAGGGTGGATGATTCTGATATTACTGTAGACACAGCAGAAGCATTAAGTGGTAAAATTAAAGACTTGAGTAATGAAGCAACAGTTGAGAATGTTTATGTGGAAATTCCCACAGTCAATTTAGATACAGTTATAATAAACAATAAAATAATACATGAAGAGGTTGATGTTCATTTTAATCAATCCTATGGAGAATATATTGAAACTCGTTCAAAACATGCAGATGAAATTTCTGTAGATTTAGAGTATTTGTATCCTAGAGATCCTTTTTCACCAGCAGATTTAGAATTTAACAAGTTCAAGAAAGATGCCCAGAAAGAAGTTAGTTACCTTGTCAAAGAATTTGAATGTCGGAAATCAGCTAGTGCTTATGCTCGTGCTGCTACAAGTCGTACTGGGGTTCTCGATACAGAGAAGCTTTCGTCATATAGATTCAGTGAAGATCTTTTTAAGAAGGTAACTGTTCTTCCTGATGGTAAGAATCATGGTCTAGTGTTTATTTTGGATTGGTCTGGTTCTATGCAGTATGTTCTTCAAGATACTTTGAAGCAACTGTATAATTTGATTTGGTTCTGTAAGAAAGTTCAGATTCCTTTTGAGGTTTATGCTTTTACGCAGGAATGGAATAGGAGAATTGATAAAGTTCTAAGACCTCATTATGAAAAGAAAGAGGGTGTATTTCTTATAGAAGATGAGTTTAATTTATTGAATATTTTTACTAGTAAAGTAAATGGTAAAACATTAGAGCATCAGATGATAAACATTTGGAGACATGCTTATGCTTTTGCAAATCGTACTTGTTATAGTTATTATAGAAGATTGCATCTTTCAGGAACTCCATTGAATGAATCGTTAATTGCTCTTCATCAGATCCTTCCAAAATTTAAGAAGGAGAATAATGTAGAGAAAGTTCAGTGTATTGTATTATCAGATGGTGAAGGTTCTCAATTACCCCATCATACAATAGTAAAACGTCATTGGGAGAGTGAAGAGTATTTGGGTGCTCGTAATTGTCATGGTGATAGATCATTCTTGAGAGATCGTAAATTAGGTAAGACTTATAAACTGAAGTATGGATATCACGATTTCACAGATGCTTTATTAAAGAATCTTCAAGATAAATTTCCATCTACTAATTTTATAGGTATTCGTGTTCTTGCAAATCGTGATGCAAAATATTTCATTCGTCTTTATCATGGAGAGAATGAAAAGATAATGAGTGATTGGAGAAAGAATAAGAGTTTTACTATTACTAATTCTGGATACAATGCATACTTTGGTTTATCCTCTGCTACATTAGCTCAAGATGCAGAGTTTGATGTTGATGATGATGCGACTAAAGCACAAATCAAGAGAGCATTTGTAAAATCCCTTAAGACTAAAAAACTAAATAAAAAGGTCCTTGCAGAGTTTATTTCTTTAGTAGCATGAGTAAAGATGTTCCTTGGGATGATTCTAATTGGAGGTCAGAGTTTAAAGAATCAAAACGACTTTCCAAGTACCAATTAGAGATTTTGGAGAATGGACCTCGAAGTCTTTCTCAGTCATGGATTCTTGGTGCAATGCATGGTGATTGGAGAAAGATGAAAGGATATAAGTATCCTGATCCTCCTGATTGCTCATCTTCATTTAAGGAATTTAATGAGATGGTGAAAGAAGGGTTTGAGGGAGACAGTAAACAAAGTGACCACTGAGTGGAATAAATCGTTCCATTACCCTTTATAATATGATTATTGAAACAACTAAATTATGTTCGAGATCAAAATGACTCGTGAAGAAATTATTGAAGGACTAAGAAGTAATTACGGAACAGAGTTTACTGCTGCTGATGTCCGTGGATTCTGTGTGATGAATGATATTGCTTATCAGACTGTCACGAAGAAAATCGAACAGTTTAAAGTTGGTCGTGGTAAATGGAATTTGGAAGTTACTCCAAGAATAGTTGAGAATATTGAGAAGTCTTTTAGTGCCCCTGCTGTAGAACCTCAAGTTCAACAAAATTTAATTCCTCAAAAAGATGACACATTCGTCAAGTTCGGCCCTTTTAACGACCTTAAAAGGATTATTCATTCTAAGTTGTTTTACCCTACTTTCATTACAGGTCTTTCCGGTAATGGGAAAACTTTTGGAGTAGAGCAAGTATGTGCTCAACTTGGAAGAGAGCTTATTCGGGTAAACATTACTATCGAAACAGATGAAGATGATCTCATTGGTGGCTTCCGCCTTGTTGACGGTGCCACAGTCTGGCACAACGGTCCAGTTATTGAAGCTCTCCAGCGAGGGGCTATCTTGCTCCTTGACGAAATCGACCTTGCCTCAAACAAGATTCTCTGTCTCCAACCCATCCTTGAAGGTAAGGGAATTTTCCTTAAAAAGATTGGAAAGTTCATCGAACCAACAGGAGGATTCAACGTCATCGCCACCGCAAATACTAAAGGTAAAGGTTCAGACGACGGAAGATTTATTGGAACTAACGTGCTCAACGAAGCCTTCCTTGAAAGATTCCCAGTAACCTTTGAGCAAGAGTATCCACCAGTAAGTGTGGAGAAGAAGATTCTGGGTGGAGTTGCTGCTACTCTCGGTGTTACTGATACAGACTTTCTTGCACGTTTAGTAGATTGGGGTGACATTATTCGCAAGACCTTCTATGATGGAGGAATTGAGGAGATTATTAGCACTCGTCGTTTAGTTCATATTGTTCGTGCTTTCTCTATTTTCAAAGATAAAGCAAAGGCAATTCAAGTATGTGTAAATCGTTTTGATGATGAAACAAAGCAAGCATTTATTGAACTATATGATAAGGTAGATGCAGATTTTGAACTACCTAGTAATGTAGTTGAATTTGCCAAGACGGAGGAGGGATGATATAATATGGCATGGTGGTTAGCTTACGAAGAACTTTATGGAGACATGGACAAGGAGTATCCTATTATGACGGACAAGGTTGAACATTCTGATCCTTATTATAATTATGATCGGAATGATGTGAATTTAGATAATCCCTTTACTGATCCAAAAGATATTAAAAGGGCAGAGAAAGTAGTTGGGAAATTTTCAAAGCAAGTCTGGCCAACAACATTAAAAGATAATTGTTATCCAACTTTAGGTTCTATGAAAAGGGAGGCACCTGGTACTGAAGTTGATGATGTTTATGCTCATCATTTTCCTGGCACAGATATTAAACCAGAACCCAATTTAAAATATAAATCTCAAAAGTATGAAGAAGAATCTGGTATTAAAGACCTCAAAGATTATATTTCTTCAACATATTCTGGACATTATACCTCAGATCAAAATAGTACACAGACATTGGATCTTATTCAGTCTGTAGGTGATGCAGAGTCTTTCTGTCGTTCTAATGCTATTAAGTATCTTGCACGGTATGATAAAAAAGGACAGGCAAAACGTGATATACTAAAGGCAATGCATTACTGCCTTCTGTTATACTATTTCAGTGGCAACACAACAAACAATGAAACTCCGACCCGTGGTTATGAAACTTTCTGACAAAACTCTTTCACTCCTTAAGAATTTTAAGGATATAAATCAATCTATTCTTTTTAAGAAGGGTAGTACACTTCGTACCATTAGTGTTATGAAGAACATTCTTGCTGAAGCAACAGTTGAAGAAGAATTCCCTAAAGATTTTGGTATCTATGATCTCAGCCAATTTTTAAATGGTCTTGAATTGCATAAACCACATATCCCAGAATTAGATTTTGAGGATGATAGTTATGTGGTAATTAAGGAAGGTAGAATGCGTTCCAAGTATTTCTTTGCAGATGCTAGTGTAATTATTACTCCACCAGATAAAGAGGTTGCTTTACCAACTGAAGATGTTAGTTTTGAGTTAAGTACATCACAATTGGATAAGTTGCTTAAAGCAGCACAAATATATCAATTACCTGATCTTGCTGTAGTTGGTGGTGATGGTGTTGTTAAGGTTCTTGTTCGTGATAAGAAGAATGAAACTTCAAATGATTTTTCTATTATTGTAGGAGAAACAGATGCAGCATTCTCATTCAACTTTAAAGTTGAGAATATTAAGATCCTACCAGGAACTTATAGTGTTGTTTGTTCAAAATCAAATTTATCAAGATTCACTAATAAGAATCAGGATTTGACTTACTTTATTGCATTAGAACCAGATTCTACCTTTGGTTAATGTTAAAATTATGGAGAATATGGAAGTATGCGTTAGGTAGTTTCTCTGATGAAAGAACTAAACGATACGATAATCACATTGTTTTAGTACGTTCTTTCATATTTGTTTCTTATCTTATTACTAACTGTTTTATTGTTGGTGGAGTAATCCGTCATTGGAATGATTTATGACTAAAACTAAAATTATACAAGGAAAGGTAAAGACAGTTTATGATGTAGAATCAGAACCTGAGAAGGTAAAGATTGTATTTCATGATAAAGTGACTGCAGGTAATGGTAAGTTGGTAGAGTATCCTAAAGATAAGGGTGCTACTTGTTGTCTCATTTCTGCCTTACTCTTTGAAAAATTACATGAACATGGTGTTAGGTCACATTTTTTAGAATTGGATGGGCTTAATTCTTTGATATGTAAAAAACTTACTATCATTCCTGTAGAAGTTATTGTTAGAAATATTGCTGCAGGTTCTATTGTTAAGACTACTCATCTTAGTGAAGGTACTCTCATTCAACCACCCATTGTTGAGTTCTTTTTAAAGGATGATAGTAAGAATGATCCTTTACTTACATCTGATCGTGTAAAATTAATGGGGGTTAATACTAAACCTCTTATTAAAAGAGCACTTGATATTAATGTTGTTCTACAACAATTATTCTTACTTATGGGTATGGATTTAGTAGATTTTAAATTGGAGTTTGGACATGATGCTCACGGCGATTTATTCTTGGCTGATGAACTATCACCTGACAACATGCGACTCTGGAAAAAGGGTACAAAGGAAAGGTTTGATAAGGACTTGTTTAGAAATGATGAAGGTGATATAGTAGAAGCATATAAAACAATTCTCACTCAACTTCGACAGTTTTCTTAATTATGCGTGATGAATTTTTGTGGGTTGAAAAATACAGACCCAAAACAATTAAAGAGTGCATCCTTCCAGAGAATATAAAGAAAACCTTTATGGATTTTCTAAATACAGGTGAGGTGCCTAATCTACTTCTCTCTGGTCCTGCTGGATGTGGAAAGACAACAGTAGCAAAAGCACTTTGTGCTGAACTAGGAGTAGATTCTTATGTTATCAACGGATCGGACGAAGGAAGATTCCTCGATACTGTCCGAAACAACGCAAAGAACTTTGCATCAACCGTATCACTCTCATCTGATGCCAAACATAAAGTCATTATCATCGACGAGGCAGATAACACCACACCAGATGTACAATTGTTGCTTAGGGCATCGATTGAGGAGTTTTCAGGTAATTGCAGATTCATCTTCACCTGTAACTATAAGAATAAAATCATCGAACCGTTGCATTCCAGGTGTGCTGTGGTCGACTTTGGCATACGTGGGAAAGAAAAACAGGAGATTGCGGCTGCTTTCTTCACCAGACTTAACTTTATCCTGGACCAAGAGAGGTGCAGTGCTGACAAGAAAGTTCTCGCAGAACTCATCAATAAGCATTTCCCAGACTGGAGAAGAGTCTTAAATGAATGTCAACGTTATTCTGTTAGTGGTAAGATAGATAGTGGTATTCTAGCGCATTTTAGTGATGTAAAGGTCAATGATCTCATTAAAAATCTCAAGGAAAAGAACTTTCCAGAAGTACGTAAATGGTGTGTCAATAATTTGGACAATGATTCTTCTGTACTTTTGCGTCGTATTTACGATAGTCTTTATGATTCCTTGGTTCTTAGCACCATTCCTTCTGCTGTGCTTATTATTGCTAAGTATCAATATCAAATTGCCTTTGTTGCCGATCAAGAAATAAATCTTCTTGCATGTCTTACTGAAATTATGGTGGAGTGTGAATTTAAATGATTGACTTTGATTATTTGGAATTAATGCAACTTAAACTTTGTATGGATATGACAAAGGATAAGATGTTTATGGGTGGAGACATGCGTAGA
>Ga0080013_1003624_pt1 | contig 16019 bp, 41 predicted proteins | sample ETNvirenome_6_85_FD_69236 | JGI IMG/M metagenome (GOLD analysis project Ga0080013, IMG submission 69236) | Marine viral communities from the Pacific Ocean - ETNP_6_85 (SPADES assembly) (version 2) | ecosystem: Environmental > Aquatic > Marine > Oceanic | place: Pacific Ocean | collected 2013-06-19
GATGCTTTAAGAAATGTAAGAAAATTAATGAATAATACATTTCTACAACATACCGAGCTTGTAAACAATGCTACTTACTTTGAGCCAATGTTTAAAAGAGATGCAAACAAGCGTATTCTTTTAGATAAAGATAACAAGAAAGTTGTGGAAGGTTATAAACAAAAGAGTTTAACGGGTTCTTTCATTGTAGAAGATAATAATGATGGTACACATACCGCTACAAGATTCAATGTTTATAAAGATACATATTTAGTAGATAGTAACTCACTAAATATTGCTAAAATAACAACTAATAAAACAAAGTAGTTAGTTAATAAAAAAGAAACCCTCTACAATTAATTTTGTGGAGGGTTTTTTATTACCCTTAATTTATTTAGTATAAAAGAGAAAGGAAAGCTATGAACATACAGAACGAGCAAAGCTACGATATAGTAAAGGAAAGGCAGAGCCAAAATGTAATTGTTGTAACTTACAAGAAAAAAGAGATTAGCTGTGACATCTGCAAAAGTTTAAAGAAAAATAAAGATATTTCTATTATTAAATACCCAATACTAAATAAACATATGGGCAGATTAATAATGACAAAGAACGTCTGTGATGATTGTAAAGATGATGTAATGGAAATACTTAATAACTTAAACTATAAATAGAAAGGAACTGTAATGATTCTAAATATAAAAAGATGGATGGAAACAGAAGGTCGTGAAAGATGGGTAACAAAGGGAATTTTAAAAAGTGGAAAGAAATGGACTTGCTATAGTTTTGGAATAAAACAAAAAAAGGCAAGTGCTGTAAAGGAAATGTATACAAATGGTAAATGGAGGACTGTATAATGTCAAATACTAAAAATAAAAAGTATATGTTTGCAGAGTTTAAAAGCCAAGAAGAATATCAAAATGCTTATAAGTCTGTAATGGATAATACAATAACAAATAGTCAGTTTGAACTTGTTATATTTATTGAAAGGTTAAGAACAACAATGCTCTGTAGTCTTGAGCCAATAAGTAAAACAGAAAGGAAATAGTATGAAATGTGTAATATGCAATGAAACAATAACTCCAGATGAACATGGATGGGATGGTGGATGTAATGCTGACCCTGTTGCTAATGGACAATGTTGTAAAAAATGTGATGATACAATAGTATTGCCTGCAAGATTAGCAGAGTTTGGATATAAACCAAAAGGAGAATAATATGCCTAGTTCACCAATAGCAAAGAAAATAACACTTCCAGATAATTGGGTGCATCTACAAAAGACAATGATACCAGACAGTAATACTTGCTGTTATTTTAGCGTATGGTATGATGCAAACAGTAGTGGACGTGATATTTTTGGTAAGAAATATGATATCTGTAACGAAAGGAAACAATATGTTAGAATTAAAGGTACAGCGTGGTTGATGTGGTGTCCTTTTGATGAAGACCCAACAATAAATGATAACTGGGGACATGTAGAAGACTTGTCTGGAGATGTAAAAAATGTAGTAACTGCAATAGAAGCAATATATGGAGTCAGTTTCCATGAAAGTATATGGAAAGAAATTCCATCTGAGTGATGGAGGATGTGCATATAGTAGGTCATCATTGGATAAAAGTTAACTGCCTGTTATATGTTATACAAGTGCAGGGGGTTGAACATAGGCTGTTGCCCCTTGCACATAGATTTGTAACAAAAAGCCAGAGTCGATAGTCTGTAGCCTATAAGATAGCTATCGAAGTAAATAAAAAGGCATAAAGATACATAAAGGTAACTGTATCAACGACTCTGGTAAATTTTAACTAAATGTGCATATAGTTAATATAATTCTTGTGATAAGTCAGTATGTATTATGTAATTCAAGTGTTTAATTGTGTGTTATACAAGTGTAGGGGGACGCAGACAAGTTAAGTGATGGAGTTTGTTATGTCTTTGTCGACCTCTGGAACGCTGTTAGTCCCCTTGCACACAAGTTTAATAAAAGAAAGGACAGAGTGATATGAAAAAGAAAGAACCACTGATAAAATTAAGTGAAATACAGACAATTATGGAGATATTAAAAGCAGAGAGAGCTGAGAAAAAGAAAGAATATGAACATATTTATGAAAAAGGTACAGCTCTGGAAGGTATTGATGATAGCTATACTTCAGTTTGGAAAAGAGGTATGAATGACCTTATTAACAGAATAAAAGAAAGGATAACCAATGAGTAAATGGGAAAACAAAGAGCTGAAAGGTGTAGAATTGTATCTGTATATGATAAATAGATTCAATATGTCAGCAGATGAAGCAGCTAATGAACTAAAAGAACGTGGGCATTATACTGACGATGTTTGTCTTGCTCATACTACACTAAATAAACACGTAATAAAACAGAAAGGATAACAAATGGATAAATTTTATTGTTATCTGATAACAAATCAAATTAATGACAAGGTTTATGTGGGCATTACCAATAATCCTGAAAAAAGATGGACAGACCATAAACAATATGGACGTAATACAACAAACAAGAAACATTATAAATCGACTCTTTATATTGCTATGGAGAAGCACTTAGTAGATAATTTTACATTTGATATAATATCAGTAAAAAATACACGCAGAAAGATACTTGAGGAAGAAATTAAGTATATCAAACTGTATAACTCTTTTTATGAAGATGGATATAATATGACAAAAGGTGGTGAAGGGGATTCAGGTGGTGGGAAGAAGACAGTATCAGATGGACAGAAAAAACTTCTTAGTAAATTAACTATTAAACAGATGTCTAACCCTAAAAATAGAGAACTATCGAGACAGGGAGCATTAAAGCAATGGAAAAATATGTCTGATAAAGAAATGAAAGTAAGAGCAGAAGGCATGAGAAAAAGGGCATTTAAATTGCATTCTGACCCTGTGAAAAAAGCAAATATATACAAAAAAATACAAAAGAAAGTTGTTGCACATGGAGTTGCATATGAGTCAGTTAATGCCTGTGCAAAAGCATTTGGTGTAAAAGCCAATACCATAACCTGTAGATGTCAAAGTAAACATAATAATGATTTCTACTACTTAAACAATAAAAAGAAGGGAAATAAATGACAAATATAACCTATAAAATCATAAGATATCAGTTTTATGGAGAACCTAAAGTAATTAAACAAGGTCTGACCATAGAAGAAGCTAAAGAACACTGTAATAATCCTAATACTGAAGGTATAGATTGGTTTGATGGATTTACTAAGGAAGAAGTTTAATAACCAGTAAGAAGTTTAATAACCAGTAAACAGAAAGGGAAACAAATGGAAAATAAATACATAAATCTGCCAATAGCAGATGGTATGGATGTAATAGTAAAAGTAGAACACGAAGGCATCATTGTAGATGTCTGGAAAAATGAATCTGTAATAGCAACAACATACAAGTTTTTTAATGAACTTGGTATAGAAGTAAAGGAGATAGCAGATGAAACTACTAACTAAAGAAATAACAAAAAAAGCAACAGAGCAATTCGACAAAGGCTCTGACCTTGATGACCAAATGATTGTAGCCAAGTTTTTTAACCCAATGGGTAGCTGGACTTGGTATTTAATGAATCTTGCAGAAGATGGTGACTATGCTTGGGGTATTGTTGATGGTCATGCAGTTGAAATGGGTTCATTTAGCATGAATGAATTACAGAATGTTAAACTGCCATTTGGTCTTGGTATTGAACGTGATATGTATTTTGAACCAATAAAAGCAAGTGAACTGTGGAAGGAGCTGAATGCATAATGGATAAAATAAAAGAACAAGATTGCTATGTTACGTGTCAATCCTGTGGGAAAAGAATAGACATTGGAGATAGTTTTAGATATGAAACACGTGGTTACAGTACATATTGCTCAGAATTTGACTGTATTGATGGTGTTGCTACACTTGGCAGTTTTTTAGAGCATTGTTGGTTTGGAGAGGATGAAGATATTGAATGGGAGGATGAAGATGATAATAGATAAACCAAACCACATAGAACTGTACAGAATGATGGTGCAACGTCAAGCACTTAAACTACAGATGAAAGGAATAAGAACAAGAGGTAGGTCTGCATACTCTATGATTAAAGAGCAGTATGGTCTTAAAGGTAATATTACTAAGGTATATGAGCAGTTCACTATCATCATAGAAAAAGCCAAACAAATAGAAGGGATGTTTTAAAATGGATAAAACAAACTGTAGAGGATGCAATGAAGAAACAGAGATGCACAGACCAATAGGTGAGCATTGGTGGGCAAGATATGATGCTTATGGGATATTTACAGGAGTATATTGTGATAAGTGTTATAACAGCGATGATGGTGATAAATATCCGTACAGAAAAGATAGCTATGCTCATGATTTAGAGCATGGTGAACACATATATGCAGAAGAAGAGAGGTATTAAATATGATTAGAGCTGAAATAAGATTTAAAAACTCTGCTTTTTGGACAGCACTTGAAAAAAATGGATATAAATCAATGGCTGAATTCTCAAGACAAGCAAAAATACGCTATGACAGGCTTTTATCATATGCTAACCTAAGATATGCATTTGAAGATGATTTTGACTCAAGACAAGTAATGATGGCTTTACTTCAATCAGATGAATGGACTTTATTTGACCAATATAAAAAAGTTGTAGAAAAGAAAGTTGGGATTAAAAAAATAACAACAGAAATACCTATTGATAAAGTGATTTCCTTAGAAAGCAGAGAAGTTCTTATGCTTGAATCTCCAGATGGTATTGATGAATCAATGATAAAAGAGTCCTTAGAGATTGATGTTTCTTCTGCATTAAATACATTAAAAATAAGAGAAAGACAAGTGTTAGAATTGTTTTATGGAATAAACAGACCTTATCCTTTGGACTTAGATGAAATAGCAGAAGAATTTGGACTCTCAAGAGAGAGAACAAGACAGATTAAAGAAAAGGCAATACGAAGATTGAGACATCGTTCTCGTTCTGAAAACTTAGCTGGATATATAGGATGGAATTTAGAAGAGATACGTACTGAGAATCAACGTAAGCTAGAGGAAGAAAATGAAAAATGTCTGGAAGTATTCAACAATAGTGCGATGCATATAAGTGAAACCTATAATAAAACAAAGAAAGGAAAAATAAATGGGTAGCTTAAAGAATATATTAATACATTGTCAGGAGTATGAAAGAAAGTACAAGAAAATAATGCCCTATGAATTAGATGATGTTGATGAACTTACACAGGATGAAGCCAGACTCATTAATTATGGATGGATTCAAGCATTAAGATTTGTACAGAGTAATTTTGACATAGAGTTTAACACAATAACAGAACTAAATAAACATAAAGAAGAAAGGAAATAAAATGGCACAGTTTAAAGCTGAAATACAAGGTAATAGAGGCTCTGTTAGTAGATTAGGGCATAAAACAACGGGGATAAAAAGTCATACATGTGGTTGGGATTCTGGAATAAAAGTAGAAGGACATTATGATGAGGATTTAGGAGATATATTCTTGGTATATCAAACAAGTGGTTCTGGATTTAAAGGAAGAAGTATACTACTTGGTAAATTGGTTGGAGATAGCTTCCAAGCCATAGAGAATACATGATATGCTGGAGATAATCTGCTTTTTATTCTTTATAATAATGATAGTTGAAATAATAATAGACATAAATAAATAGAAAGGAATTAAAATGATACAGTTTGAATACAATAGCACGATGAAGAGATATGATATAAAAGTACCATACAACCTTGCTGACGAAGGGCAGGAAATGGTAACAGTTGCATCAATATCTGAACAAAATAAATTAAACTTACTCAGAGAATTGTCGGTAAAATTAGTAAAACAAATACTGATGAATTGGGATGAGTATGAACATCAAATGACAAGAGACCTTAATGAGCTGTTTGATGATAATAAGAAAGGAGACAAATAACATGCCAAATATAGTAAGAACACTTGTATGTCCAGATGGTGTTATTGGACTAAATGGATGGCAGTATATTTTAAATGATGATGGTACAGTAATGGAGTTTAAAGATAAAGATTCAGCTAATTCATTTTTATTAAGTGAATATACACAGGAATACATAGATGAATGGATTGAAATAATAAAGAAAGGAAACAAATAATGGGATTTGATTTACATGGAATGAATCCAAATGCAAGTGAACCACAACCTGTATGGGAAAAAGGTGACCCTTGGATTGCTGATGGAGATAAACAAGTTTTAAATCCACAGATAAAAGAAGAATATGATGACTTTATAAAATCTAAATGGGAGTGGCAAGAGGCTAATGATGGAGCATACTTCAGAAACAATGTTTGGTGGTGGAGACCATTATGGAGTTTTGTTTGTAGTATATGTGATGATATTCTTACAGAAAAAGATATGGAGAAAGGTTCTTGGAATGATGGTCATAAAATAAGTAAAACAAAGGCTAAGAAAATAGCAGTTAGGCTTAGACAGTCATTAAAAGAAGGACAAGTAAAGGATTATGAATCTCACTATACAAAAAAAGTAGCACAGCTTGATGATGAAGATTGGAATAAACATTATCCATTTAATGTTGACAATGTGAAGCAGTTTGAAAGGTTCTGTGAGCATAGTGGTGGATTTGAAATATGGTAATTGGTTAGTGAACAACAGGGGCAAGTTTCGTGTCTTGTTCACACGTTATAGGTTGAAACATTACCTATCCTTTCTGCTTGTCCCTGTTAATTTTTAATAAAGGAGATAATAAAATGATAGCGATAATGAAATTAAAGATGGATTACAGGGGAAGAGTAACTCTCCCTGATAATTTTTTAAAAGCTAATGGAATTAAGCAAGGTTCTTACATACACGTATTTCCAGTATCAAATCGTGATGATTCCATAAGACTTCAATTTAAACTGGAGAATAGTAATGAAAAAAATAAATAGAGATACAGCAAAGAAATATATTTATGCTACAAATGGTAAATTTTTCTCAGCTGTATTTCGTAAAAAAAATGGTGAAATGAGAAATATGACTTGTAGGCTTAAAGTTAAGAAATACGTCAAGGGAGTAGGAAGACGATTTAAGCCACAAAATATGGGATATGTCGGGGTTTTTGACATCCATAAGGATGGACATAGGCTATTGAATTTAGCGACCTTAAAACGCCTAAAAATAAAAGGGGTAAAATACCTCATAACAGACAACAAAACAAAAGGAGACAACCAATGAGTAACAGAACAAGAAGACTTATTGATAGTATAGATATTGACAGTTATTTAACTGACAGTATAATAAGTCCAAATAAACCAAGAAGAATAGAATGCGGTGTAACAGATGATTTCTCTCAATTTGAGGATTATTTTGGAAACAGAAACCTCAATGAAAAAAGAGCATTAGAAATAGGTAATGATATAATAAAATATGGAAATATATCTTCTATTTCTACTGTAAGAGAAAATGGAAAACTTCTTGTTTGGGATGGGCAACACGTTTTAAATGGATGTAAAGCAACAGGAGAACCAGTAAACTATGACGTTTATGATAAAGTTCCTGAGAATATTCTTACATTAAAAAACAAACATACAAAACAGTGGACTTTAAATGCATTCCATGAGCATTTTTGTAGAAGAAAATTTCCAGTTGCACTTAGATTGGAAAGATTCATGATAAAAAGTAAAGAGCTTCTTGGAAAAAGAATAGAACTTACTGCTACACTTAGAATGCTTGGTGGTTCTTATTCTAATCAGAAATATAAAGATAATGAGTTCAAAATAACACATTCTGAACATGGTGATGTAATGATGGAATATTTGATGGATTTTAAAGAATGGGTAAGATTTCCAGCAGATTCCAAATTTGTTCAATCTTTAAGTGAAATAGTCAAGACAGGACTTTATGACCATAGTGTTATGAAAAATAAGTCTTATAAAGCATATGGACTTATTAACAGTCCTTTAAGACAAGAAGATACTGTGAGACAAATACAAGATTGTTATAACTATGGTAGAAAAAAAGACAATCATGTAAATTTCTTAGAAGCTCTTGGGTATCGAAATGCAAGATAAAACAACAATAGAACTGCTTGATATGTTTGCAGGGTATGCCCTTTCTGGCTATGTCAGAGAGGGTGTATCTTTCGGTTCAAGAGACGATGAATGTAAAGAGGTAGCAAAAGCCTGTTATGATTTAGCATTTGCAATGGTAATGATAAGACAGGAAATCCTTGACGAAAGAGAATTGCAAAGAACTCAACAGTAAAAACTTAGAGATACTTAGTAAATAAATCGTTGATTTTCTTAGGGATAAATTTTTTTTAATAAAATCAAAATTATGTTTTGTTACTAAGTATAATATTTAGTAAATTTTAATATCAATTTTAGGGGATAAATAATGGGTAGACTTAAAAAGAAATCTTATTTAATAACTAACATTCCTGTTGCGGACTGGAAACGCTTTAAAAGATGGACTGCAATGGAAGGATATGACAATCTCAATCATGCTCTGTCAAGCCTTATTAAAATGGCAGGACAAAACGTTTTAGCAACTAATAACCTTACAGAGAACGGATTGATGAATGACCACCAAACAACATGACTTAGCACAAATATATGCAGAGCACCTAGATTCAGAGAATGAAAAGAATCGACTGGAAAGATATGATGGCAAGGAGCATTATTATCATGCCAGTGGTGCTGGAACCTGCTCACGTAAGCTCTACTTTCAGTCTGTATCGAAGGTAGAGCCTACTAACCCACCTTCTGCAAAGTCTCAAAGAATAATGAGGCTGGGCACTATTTTACATGAAGATATACAAAATGCAATAATCTCTCGTAATAATATTAATAATAATATTAATAATAATATTAATAGTAATATTTCTTCTGAATTACATAAAACAATAGAGAAAGATAGTTTTGTGATTGAAGGAGAGATAATCATCAAGGAATTAAATGTGCGTGGATTCTTTGACCTTCTTCAAATCCAAAATGAGGGTGAACGAGGTAGCGAATTTTTTCTGTATGATATTAAGACAGCTGCTGATTACAGCTTTAAAAAACTATTCGGTATGGGTAAACAAAGTAGGATGGAACATCAGGAGCTACAGTTAGCTACATATGGATACGCATTGAAAGAGGAACATGGAAGACTGGACGGAATGTATTTAATGTATTACAACAAAAGTACTTCTGTAATAAAATATAAAGAAGTACCTTTATCTACCATGAATACCGCATATATGTTCTGGGCTAACATAAAAAAAGAACATTCTAAAGGTCTTCCTCCCTTTCAAGATGGAGTATCGCCTGTAATGAAATGGGAATGTAATTACTGTAACTTTCTTGACCATTGTAAACCATAATTAAAATAAGGAGATAAAATGAGTAAGTTAAATGATATGCTACTACAATTTGGAACTGATAAATTTTTACATTTTGTTGGTGGCATGTGTGTAATGGCTATTACTGGCAGTTGGCTTGTACTTAGTCTTGTGGCTGTAGGTAAGGAAATTTATGACTATAAAGATTACGGGCTTTTTAGTCTTCCTGATGTCTATGCTACATTGCTTGGTGGTATTTGTGGACACTTTGCAGTTCTATTGTGGAAACTTTTACCTTTTACAATAATTTAAAGGAGAAGAAATGAAAGATGTTTTAAATAAACTAAGAATACCATTTCCAGAAGAAGACATAGAATGGCGTGTTCAACAACAAGGTCTTTCCAATGGTCTTCCTTGGGCATTGGTATTAGCTTATGTAACTAACAGAGCAATCATGGATAGATTAGATGATATTGTTGGTCAAGAGAATTGGCAAAATGATTTTAGTCAATCACCAAATGGTGGAGTTCTGTGTACATTAAGTATTCGTGTTGAAGATTCATGGGTGCATAAAACAGATGGAGCTGATAATACGGAAGTTGAACGTGTTAAAGGTGGTCTTAGTAATTCAATGAAAAGGGCAGGTGTTCAATGGGGAATAGGTCGTTATCTGTATAAACTACCTACTACATTCGCAGAATTTAATGGTGAAGGTAGATTTAAAACAAGAATAGATGGACAGCCATATAGATGGAATCCTCCAAGATTAAATGAGGAATTCTTACCACCTGTAAAAACTAAAGAAAAGAAAAAACAAGGAGATAAGTAATGTCAACAGTACAAGAAGCGTTAAATCATGAAGAGGTGTCAACCTTTATTGGTGGCACAGATAGAACAACAACAACTCGTCAAGGTCTTGTGGAAGGTGAATATCTAGGTCATATTAGTAATGCACGTTCCATTGTACGACCTGTCTTGAAGAGGTTTCAAGCTCGTATCTATAACTTTGATGTAATAGTTGCAGATGAGAATACAAGCTTACGATATCAGCATGAAGATATTGATGGTAAACATATAGAGATAACTGGCGAACAGTTTGTTGGTAAAAAGTTAATAGCAAAAGGTGTCTTTAAATTTCTTGACCCTCAAGAAGGTGATGACTTTGAAGGCAATTCATCAGAAAACCATAAATACTTTAGATTGTGCGAAACTCTTGGAGTTACTCCAACTGATACAACACAAACTATTGATGGTAAAGAAACTACAGTAAAAATGTTACCTGTTTTAACTGTAGATGATATGGTTGGAAAGCCTGTAACTGCTGTTCTTCGTAAAGTAAAAGATGAATGGACAAATAATAAAGGTGAAAAGATGCATTACTCTTGGAGAGTAGCCTATGTTAAAGCTTGGACAGAAGGTAAGAAAAGAGAAATGAAGGTAAATGAGGACGATTTACCGTTCTAATTAAAAATAATAATTGAGCAGATACGCTCCGAACGTATTGATATATTGAATCTAAGTGTAATCACACAAAACCTCATAGCTATCTGCTCAGATTATTAGTAATCAACTAAATGAAAGGAAACAAAATGTTTGGAGAGCAATCAATTAATGGATGGTATATAAATCCAGACCCATATAGTAGAAATAAATATCAAGGAGAGGGGCACAGCTTTAGAGTGAATTTATGTCCATCTTGTAAAAAAGCTTATGAATATTTCCATTTACATGGACAAGGTACTATTTTAATCTATCATAGAGATTTTCCTACATATAAAATAAATAGAGAGGTTTGTAGAAACTGTGGATAATTATGAATTTATGAACATATTAAAGCATCTTGTAAAGGAAAAGAAAGACCTTCAAGAAAGGCTTGATATGATGGAAGAAATATTACATTCATATTTACCAGTAATTGGTGAAGATAAAAAAAAGGAGACAGATGATGAATCTTGATAAGATAGTTAGACTCTGGTATAAAACACAACATGGTCATATTGAAAAATGTAGAAAAGCACAATCAGAATTTGATAATATAATGTGGGATTTATGTGAAAAATTAGATAAAAAAGATTCACTAACTTTAGAACAACAATGTTTTGGAGATGAGGCTATTTAATGAATAAACAGATACTAGAATTAATTAATAAAAGATTACTTATAGGTGAAAAAAAGTATGGTAATGAAAACGTTGTTACAGATGGTAGAGACTTTTTAAAAGAAAGCCTTGAAGAAGCCCTTGATTGTTGTGTATATTTAGCTGCCCGTTTAGTAGAGCTTGATAATGAAAAAAAAACTAACAGCTGACAGTAAGCTTACCATACTCATAGCACTGTGGGTGCTAGATAAAATAGTTATGTCAATGTTATTTTTAATATTAAAATAAGGAGAAATCATGGGAAGAGCATTAGAGCATGAAAAAGACATAGAAAAATTAAAGGCTGATATAGCACAATTAAAAACAGCTTTTGAAGGACTTTCATCTACTGTAGAATCACTACAAAACACAGCTCCATTAAAGAAAAACGTAGACCTCCATGAAGAAGTAAAATCTGAAGATAAAGAACTTGCTACAGAAGAAACGTAAAACTCCCGCACAGAAAATTCGGGATTATTTTAAAGGAGAAAAATGGGTAAAGCTAAAAAAGCAACAAGAAAAGAATTGGAAACTGTTATTGGACAAATAATAGGAGAACTTAAAAATCTAAGAGCAGGGTTTCAATCTCTTGATGGTTATATTGGACATTATGTAGAATGGAAGGGCGACAGAGTTTCATTTGAAAATCATCTTAAAAATAAATTTGAAAAGATGAAATCTGAAACTGATTCACCAATCGTGGAGGCAAAAGATAAAAAAAGTGAAAAAAAAGATAGATACAAAAAAGTATCAACAGTTTAAAGATGAAATCAAAACTGAACTCGAAACAGTATACATCACTACGACAGGGGATAAATTTCTTAAAAAGATGGATGCCTTTCGTGCAGAATCTCAAATACAACAAGCAAAAGAATCAGAAGAAAGACGGAGAAAAATAATAATGAGTATGGTAGAAATATTAATCAGAGTTTTAAAAGAGAATAATTGGGGAGTATTCTATAAAAGTGAACCAATGCAAACTTTAACACTTCAAAACGATTCACCGCTATTACGAATAAATGAGGTAGATGATGATGTAGTAGAAAGTGCAGTTCTAAGTGTTATTGAAAACTTAAAAACGAAAGAACTAACCGATTGGACAAAGAAAGAGAAAGAGGACACTACTCCTCCCTCGCCTACAGATTCGAGTCAGACGAAGAGCTAAATGATTGGATATTAAAGTTTTACGTCCATAGACTGGCATATTATACCAAGAACATGGGTGAAGAAACAATGCATGGAGTAAAGATTACGCCAAGATTATTAATCAATACCAGACAAAGGTATTTAACACTACTTATGAGGAAACATAATGTTACTAACGGGCAACTGCCTACAATTAATAAATGAAATTGACAATGACATAATACAAACAATCGTTACATCTCCTCCTTATTGGGGTCTTAGAGACTATGAAGGAGAAGAAGAACAAATAGGACAGGAAGAGACTCCCGAAAAATACGTTACTAAAATGGTAGCGTTTTTTAGTCTTTGTAAGCCAAAATTAAAAGATGATTGTACTGTATGGGTCAATATTGGAGATACTTATTTCGGTGCAAAAGGTGGGCATTGGGAAGGTGGTAACTCAATTACAAGCAATGAAACTGGTTCTAATTATAGAATGCATCGTAAAGCTCCACCTAAACATGCTAGATTAAAAACAAAAGATTTATGTGGTGTTCCTTGGATGTTTGCTTTTTCAATGCAAAAGGATGGATGGTATTTAAGGCAAGACATTATATGGCGTAAACCAAATCCAATGCCTGAAGCTGTAACAGATAGATGTGTTAAATCACATGAACACATATTTTTATTTTCAAAGAAACCGAGGTATTACTTTGACCATGAAGCCATCCAAGAACCAGCTATTTATGCTGGAGATAATAGGTCTGCAAGAAATGATAGTAGAAGAAATATTTTGCTTGCGAATAGTATGTCAGATGCAACAGAACCGACCAAAGAGTTTAGGAATAAAAGAGATGTATGGTCTATTAATACTGCTCAATCTGGTGAAGCACATTTTGCAGTATTTCCAGAAAGAATACCTGAGTTATGTATTAAGGCAGGAACTAAGGAAGGAGATATAGTATTAGACCCATTCATGGGTAGCGGTACTACTGCTAGTGTAGCACAAAGATTGGGGAGGAAATGGATAGGCTTTGAACTTAATGAAAAGTATGCAGAGCTAATAACACGTAAAACAGCCCAAGGAGAATTATTTAATGAAAACTAATAGTGGAGTACCGCCACATGACAAAATGCTTGAGAACGCTTTATTAGCAGGTGTTATCCACTTTCCAGATGAATATCAAAAAATTGAGACATATATTTCAAGTGGACATGTGTTCTATCAAACAAAAGCTAAAAAGTTATGGAAATTAATAGGGATAATGAAAAGGGATGGTGAACAAATTACCATGCCAACAGTATGTGCATCCATAACTCCTGAAGATGAATCTGATGGACTTACAAATTATTATATTGCAGAAATTACAAGTGATATTCCTCTTCAAAGTTCAATAGAACATTATGCTAGAAAAGTATATGAGAAACATTTACTTAGAGAGGTTATAAATGCTACTCATAAAATACAACAAAAAGCTTATGATAATAAAGCAAATACCTATGATGAAATAATTAGTGCACATACATACCTAAGTGAACTAATGTCATTTAAACCAGGCCAATTATTTAGCATACAAAATGAAATGGATGAAACTGTTGAGTCCATACAAGATGATGAGTCTAAACTTATTAAAACTGGATTTGATGGTTTAGATGTATTTGCAGGAGGTCTTACAAGGGGTGAGATAACCATTATAGGTGGCAGACCTGGACATGGAAAGACTACATTCATGATTAATTTACTTGCCAACATGGTTGGTAGAGGTTATAAATGTATTCTATTTAATAGAGAACTTCCAAACTCAGAACTCTTGAAAAAATTAATTGCATTAGAATCTGGTAAACTATCATATGGGATGATACGAAAAGGAATATTTGATAAAACTGGAATAGCAGAACTTGAGAAAACAAAGAAATTTATAATTAAAAAATATAACAGTAAAATGCTTAGAATGTTTGACAATATAAGAGACTTTGCAAAAGCATCGGCAGAGGTAAAGAAATTTCAACCAGATGTAATATTAGATGACTACATACAACTGATCAGCCCTACAAGGGAAATAGAACAAAGAAGATTGCAATTAGAATCTCTTGTAAATGACTACAAATGGCTTGCAAAAGAAAATAAATGTGTAGTAGTATTAGCATCTCAATTAAATAGAAGCCTTGAGATGAGAAGTGCAGCAGCCAAACCGCAGCTGTCTGATTTAGCAGAAAGTGGTGCAATAGAACAAGTAGCTGAAAATGTATTTTTTACTTATTATGATTATAAAATTAATGGTAATAAAAGTAAAGGAAAGAACATTATTTCAATAGTAGCTCGTAAAGTAAGATATGGAGAAACTGGAGAATGTGACCTTGGATTTAATGGAGACAAAGCAAGATTTTATAATAACGTAGAAGATTTAACAGAAGATTTAAAGAGAGAGATGAAATATGAAGAAGACCTCCCATTCTAATTCAAAAATATATATAGGTATTGACCCAGGAAAATCTGGAGGATTATGTGTAATAGAAGATGAATTTGTAAAAGCATATCATTGTCCTAATAATCCTCAAGACATGGCTCTATTATTTGCAATGGCAATTAGTGTTAATACAACTAAAACTGTCATAGCTTATATTGAAAAGGTATGGGCAAGACCTACTGATGCAAAGGGTTCGATATGGAAATTTGCAGAAAACTATGGAATGTGGTTTGGAATAGCTGGTGCTTATGAAATGGACTTACAAACAGTATCACCACAAAAATGGATAAAATATTTTGAAACACCAAAACTAGATAAAACTAGGCGTAAACGCTACTTAAGGGATAAGGCAAGGTCATTGTACCCTGACCTTAAGAAAGTGACATTAAAGACCGCAGATGCCATCCTAATAGCTACTTATGCCAAAGAAACCGATAACAATAGCTGACATAGTCCGAGTATTTGGAAAGTGTGAGATACAAGATGAAAGGGGCATCTGGATGCCAATAACTGAAAATTATACAAAAGATAAATTTGACATAGATTTAGACTTTGGTAAAGTGGGCGAGAAAGCTGTGGAAGAAATGCTTGAAGGAGAAGGTACTATAGAGGTAAAAACAGAGCGTGAAATATGGAAACGTACTGGAAATATAGCTATTGAAATTAGATGTAGAGGTAAGCTATCAGGAATATCTACAACTACTGCTAAAACATGGATTCATATGTTAGATGGAGGGGGAGGTGGCTTTATATTTCCTGTTGAAGATTTAAGAAATAAACTAAAAGAACGTAAAAAAGAAGGAAAATTAAAACTTATAATGGGTGGAGATGATAATGCTGCCCAACTTGCGCTACTTCCTATAAAAGAACTATTTATCTAAGACCAGAACCACCACGCTTACGTCCACGTTGACCCTTGCCACCTCTACGTCTAGCCTCTACTTTAATGATATCTGGAGGAAGAGCTATAATCTCTCCTGTATTTAATAGTGCTGAAAGTAATATAATTTTAATCATTATTATAGTTTA
>Ga0080013_1003625_pt1 | contig 16016 bp, 10 predicted proteins | sample ETNvirenome_6_85_FD_69236 | JGI IMG/M metagenome (GOLD analysis project Ga0080013, IMG submission 69236) | Marine viral communities from the Pacific Ocean - ETNP_6_85 (SPADES assembly) (version 2) | ecosystem: Environmental > Aquatic > Marine > Oceanic | place: Pacific Ocean | collected 2013-06-19
AAATAAAATGCAGGCTATCATGTATGAGGATTCGCTTTATACGAGAACCTCGCACTATTCCTACGAGATTATCAATAACAATTTAAGGCTCTACCCGGATCCTAGTTACTGGGATTTTGGGGATCTAGATCGAGTCTGGATTAGATTTTATGTTGATTCGAATGCGTGGGATCGTGATGACAATTATGAAACCGGCGTGGATGGTATTAATAACGTCAACACGCTACCCTTTGACAATCTTCCCTATGACAGCATTAATTCAATAGGCAAGCAGTGGATACGTAAGTACTGTTTGGCCTTGTGTAAGGAAATGTTGGGACAGATTAGAGGGAAGTTTACTACTATTCCCATTCCCGGAGAAAGTGTTACTTTAAATCACTCTGAACTTCTTGGTCAGGCCAAAGAAGAGCAAGCCGACTTGAAAGACAAGCTGATTGAGACGCTAAAGGAGATGGAATATACTGAGCTAGTTAAGCGAGATAGTGAAAGGTCAGAGGCGGCAGCCACCACACTCAAGAACTCTCCGCTGCCAATTTTTGTGGGGTAATAGACAATGGATGAATGGAAAAGGCCAAAGCTTCCCCCACCCTTGTTTTTAGGCGAGAAAGAAAAGGATCTCGTCAAGCAGGTTAACGATGAATTAATAGAGAAGGTAATCGGCCAACAAATTTTGTATTACCCCATAGACCTAGAAACAACTAATTTTCACGGGTTGTACGGGGAGGCCATTAAAAAAACGTTTTTACCCCCCGTTCGCATATACGCCCTGGTGGAGTTTACCACATTTGAAACCGACTACATGGCCGGCGTCGGAGTTGACAAAGTTTGGGAAATTAGCGTCCATTTTCATAAGAGAAGGCTTGAAGAAGACCAAAATATGTATGTGCGTGAGGGTGATTTTGTGTTATATGGTGATAACTACTATGAGATAGTCAAACTATCTTATGATAAGCAGCTTTTCGGACAAATTAACAGTATCTTTGAGATTTCAGCTATTTGTAAGAGAGCGCGGAAGGGACTATTCGATGCTACCTAAAAACTTTGATTTTGCAATGCTTCCGGCTGGAAAAGACGCCGCTACCTTAAAAGAAATAGGAATGCTAGAATCCACGCTTGAGAGTATAGACTATGCGATGACGTCATGGGTGAAGGAAGATTTATCAATCAGCACCATGACTAACGAGGGGTTTGTAAAAACGCCAGTGCTTTGGCAAGTACCAGAAAGGTCTTTTCAAGTTAAACACAAAAAAGAACTGCGCGATGACTCAGGAGCTTTGAAGTTACCCCTTATAAGCATTGAGCGCACTGCTGTAACCAAAGACCCCAACCGAAAGGGCTCTTTTCAGGCCAATTTATACTCTGATGAGAAAGATGGCAGAAGCGGACGCATGGTAATCGCTAGAAAGATTGTTCCGGATAAAACGAGGAACTATGCCGTTGCTGCCGGGACAAGAGGAGACCAAACAGGGGGCACAAAGCAGCTTTACTTCCCGAGAGTCAATAAAAAAGTGGTCATCAAAAGCCTTTCTATTCCCATTCCTGTGTATGTTAATATTGATTATAAAATTACGCTGAAATCAGAATATCAACAGCAAATGAATACGATGGTTGCGCCTTTTATTGGGCGAACGGGGCAAATCAATGCGTTTACCATGACACGAAATGGTCATTTATATGAAGGGTTTATTGACCAGAGCTTCACGCAATCCAACAACGTTAACGACCTAGGCGAAGAGATGAGAATGTATACCTCTGAAATTACTATTAAGGTATTAGGGTATCTTATTGGCGAGGGAGAAAGCGATGATCGACCCCTCGTTCGAATACACGAAAATGTTGTTGAGATAACTTTTCCCAACGAAGAGGCAGTTCCTGAAGGTAACGAGACTTTTTTTCTTTAGTTCAGGAACTCCTTTTGAGATTGAAAATACTATTTAATTAACGATTGCACTACATTTATGCACATTTCGATAAGAGGAACACAGTATGTCAGTGAAAAGTTTTAAATTCGTCTCCCCGGGGGTGTTTATCAATGAAATTGATAATTCCTTCATTCCCGCAGAAGCAGATATTATTGGTCCCGTTGTAATTGGCCGGTCACGCCGAGGTTTGGCAATGCAGCCAGTAACCGTTCAATCTTACTCAGATTTTGTTGAAATGTTTGGAGATACAGTCCCTGGTTTTGGCGGTGGTGACATTTACCGCGAGGGGAACCTTCAATCTCCCATGTATGGAACTTACGCCGCTAAGGCGTTTTTAAATGCGAACGTTGCTCCTCTTACATATGTTCGCCTGTTGGGACAAGAGACGTCCGCGGGAAATAGCGCGGCCGGAGATGCCGCAGCCGGTTGGGAAACCACTCAAGGGCCCGCCGTCGCACCCGCAACTAACGGGGGCGCTTATGGTCTGTGGCTGTTTACATCTCAATCGAACAACACCGTCGCAGCTAACTTGGCGACAGGTAGTCTCGCAGCCATTTTTTATATTGATGATGGTACCATATATCTTAGTGGTACGGTTTATGGAGGCGCGGTACCGCAAGGACTTCCTTTCGTTGACGCGAGCCGAGTTTCCACGACCGGCTCTAATAACGTTGTTATTGGAACCGATAGCAATAATCTTTTTACTATAGTTGTGAGCGGTACCCAGCAGCTAGAATCAGAGAAAATTAGTTTTGGATTTGATGATTCAAATAGTAACTTTATTCGTAAAAAGTTCAACACCAACCCACAACTCGTAAGTGGCGCTACCTTCTATTCTGGGAGAGCATCAGCCAAGTCCTATTGGCTGGGAGAGACCTTTGAGCAGCAGTTAAGAGATAATAGTCTAACTGGCAAAGCGCTTGGTTGTATGATGGCGATTTCTAGCGGAAGTTCACAAGGCCCCTGGAATATGCGCCCACAAGCTTCTTATGAAGCAAGAACCGGTTGGTTTATTGGTCAGGATCTTGGTGCGCCTACCAGTTATGTCCCATTCAGGAAGCAAAAACTATTTCGCTTAGTTGGCCGCGGCCATGGCGCGTGGATTAACAGGAACGTTAAAGTTTCTATTACCAATGTTAAGGCGTCGACTACTACTATCACTGATTATGGTACATTCTCTCTGTTGCTTCGCAATATCGATGATACCGATAATACTGTACAGGTAATGGAAAGATGGGACAATCTTAACCTTGACCCCACTTCTCCCAGTTATATTGGGCGCGTAATTGGCGACAAATATACTTCTTGGAATGCGGCTGAAAGACGGCTGAGGACATACGGAGAATATAACAATAATTCAAAGTTTGTGTATGTTGATGTGAACAGCGACGTGGACGCGGGCGCAACCGATCCTACTCTCCTTCCGTTCGGCTATTTCGGCCCACCCCGCTTTAGGTCTATGTTCGATCTTAGCACCACTGGAGCATTCAACTATAGTCCGAAAGGGCACCAGAACTACGATGGACAGGAAGACGATAATGCACGCGTCCTCGCTAACTTCTTTGTGACGGGCGGTGCTGGTATCGTTGCGACTTCCGGTAGTGGTCAGTTTGGCGGCAACATTTATCTTTCCGGTGGGATGAACATGTCGGGAGCTGCCGGCGCCGGCGGAATGGGGGACTTAACAGCATCGTTGGTCTTCCCCGTCGTAAGGCTTCGTACCTCAGCTTCTGATGGTGGTTTGACCGATGCGTCTGACGCATATTTTGGAATGCAGACCACTAGAGAGGCTACGAGCACTACTGCTGATGCCAGTATTCCAGATTACCACCGGTTACTGTATCAAGGTTATACCGGTGGAGGTGGCCAGAATGCTACAAATCCTTTCAGCGTAAGAGGTGTAGAAGATTATGCATACGTGTTCTCTCTTGACGACATCGTTTTGAAAACTGCTGGCGGAACGGATTATTTCTATCAGTCCGGCTCTCGTGTGCTTGAAACTTCCTACACGTCTGCGTCTTATTCAAACTTGTTAGACGCTGGCATCAATAGTTTCACGGCGCCTATGTGGGGTGGATTTGATGGGTTCGATATCAAGAAGCCCGATCCGCTTTATAACAAGGGAATAGCATCCGCAGCCACGGAAGATAACAGTTATGTGTATCACACTTTTAAGCGTGGGATAGACACAGTGGCAGACCCGGAGTACATCAATATGAATCTCTTGTCTCTGCCTGGTCTTACGACTGCGGCTTTGACTACGCATGCGATTAGGGTCTGTGAGGAGCGCGCCGACGCGCTAGCCGTCATCGACCTTCCCAATGTGTATGTGCCGGCATCCGAAGAATACCAATCCAACAAGGCGAATCGCTTTCAGAGCACACCTGTAAATGCTGCGAACGCACTTCGCGATAGAAGGATTGATTCAAGCTACGGTTGCACATTCTATCCTTGGGTACAAACCCGCGATGAGTTGACTGGTAGAATGCTTTGGATTCCACCCTCCGTTGCTATGTTGGGTGTTTTGGCTTCCTCCGAGAAGGCATCACAGATTTGGTTTGCTCCTGCAGGCTTCAATCGCGGTGGTCTTTCAGAGGGTGCTGCAGGAATCCCAGTGGTGGGTGTGGCTCAGCGTCTTACTTCGAAAGAGCGCGATACTCTTTACGAAGCCGCTATCAACCCCATTGCTTCTTTCCCATCCAGCGGAATAGTTGTTTTCGGTCAGAAGACACTGCAGGAACGTCGGTCAGCGCTTGATAGAATCAATGTGCGTAGGCTGGTCATCTACTTGAAAAAGCAGATTTCCATCCTTTCCACACAGATTCTCTTTGAACAAAACGTTCAAGCCACATGGAATCGTTTCATCGCCTTGGTCGAGCCATTCTTGGCCAACGTTAAAACCGATTTCGGTATCACAGATTACAAGTTGATTCTTGATGAGTCCACAACGACTCCTGATCTTATCGACCAGAACATTTTGTATGCGAAGATTATGATTAAACCGGCTCGTGCAATCGAATACATTGCTATCGACTTCGTTATCATGTCGACGGGAGCTTCATTTGATGATTAAAGATATGGGGGATTTTTCCCTCACTACACTATTTAAAAATAGAATATAGGAGTTTTAACACATGCCATTCTGGTCAACAAATTTCGGTGAGAGTACCGAACTAAAAGATCCCAAGAGACAATTTAGATTTTACGTAGAGTTTCAGGGCATTAACGCTCCCCAAGGCGGTGCCACCCTGTGGTATGCCAAGACAGCTGCAAAGCCCAGCTTTACAGTTGAGGGCATCGAACATAATTATTTAAATCATGTTTTTAAGTATCCTGGCAAAGTAACATGGGCAGATATTACTGTTACGCTCGTTGACCCCGTTGATCCCGATATGGCAGCCACGTTCGCGGATATTTTAGTTCAATCAGGATATTCTCCGCCTACCGACTCAACTACTGATAGCATGGGAACCATTTCTAAGGCAAAAGCTGCCAACGCCCTGGGAACCGTAATTATTACGCAGATTGATTCAAACGGAGATGCTTTAGAAAAGTGGACTCTTTGGAACTCATTCATTAGTGATGTGAAGTTTGGAGATTCCTTGGCATATGGTACTGATGATTTGACAGAAATGTCCGTTACCCTTAAATACGACTGGGCACGCGTTCAGACATACAATGATGGTTCTGTTCTTGTTGCTGGTGATGGTGGCACAGAGTTCTTCAACGTATAATAGATAAAAAAGAGGTGTATATTGTCTAGAAACAGAGATCGCCTAGGCGGCGTTCAACAGCACGACACAAGCCCTCCTCCGCAAATGACACAAAGTGATGGCGGTGGTGGTTTTTCGTTTGTCGTTCCCACAGAATTTGTGGAACTTCCTTCAAGGGGTAGGTTTTATCCCGAAGGTCATCCCCTCCGCGGAGAGGAAAATATTGAAATTCGTCAAATGACGGCGAAAGAAGAGGATATTCTCACGTCGAGAGCGCTCCTTAAAAAAGGAGTTGCACTTGATAGAGTTATAAAAAACATTATTGTCGACAAAAGAATAGATCCGGAGTCGTTGCTTATCGGAGATCGAAATGCAATTATTATTGCAATGCGCGTTTCTGGCTACGGGCATATATATGAGACAAAAGTAGGATGCCCTGGGTGTGGCACACAACAGGAATATGCTTTCGATTTAAATGAGGCCAATATATACGAAGGAGAGAACATAGCAGATTTAAATGTTGTGTCGAATGATAATGGAACTTTTACAGTCCGACTCCCCAGAACTGAATTGCGTGTGGTATTTAAATTACTAACAGGCCGACACGAAAAAACATTTGTTACTGGCATGGAGCGAGATCGTAAACGAAAAAATGAAGCAGAACGAAATATAACAAGACAGCTATTCGCGATGATTGTTTCAGTTGATGACGATTCTTCACCGGACGCAATTAAATATTTGGTTGAAAACATGCCTTCTATGGATTCTCGACAACTGCGGCTCGCGTATCGTCTTGCAGCCCCTAACGTAGATTTAACTCAGCACTTTGAGTGTAACGAATGTAATCACACGCAAGACATGGAGGTCCCGCTTTCTGCGGACTTTTTTTGGCTTGACCAATGAGTACATGGAGAATGTGTATGAGCAGTTCTTCTTTTTAAAATATTCTGGTGGGTGGTCATTTTTTGAATCCTACAGTCTCCCCGTAAAATTGCGTGAGTGGTTTGTAAAAAGGCTTATTAAGCAACTTGAAGACGAAAAAGATGCGATGCAGAGCACATCAGGAGGCTCCAGCACAACACAAACACTTGCATCACACAATCAACCCGCTCCCCCTCCACAGATGATGGGGAGAAATAGACAGGGCTCGTAGCCCTGTTTTTTTTTGCAAAAACTAATTAGTTTATAACTGAAGGGAATTTGTTATGGCGTTTGATCCTGCAGCATTTAAAGCACAGTTAGACGCACTGGATGCCGCCGGCGCGTCGACAAGAGAACTACGTCAACAACTTGCAGACCTCACTAAGCAACAGTTAACAGATTTAGAGGCCGTGGCCGGGCTCAACGACCAGCAGCTGGCCGCAATCAAGGGCGAAAATACAGCACGAGAACTTCTCATTAATACATTAGAGAATCAGCGGCAGATAGAGGATGCTCGCATCCAGAGAATGGATGAGGGGATCAAGAAGGAGCAAGCGAGAATCTCGCTAAATGAAACTTTAATTGACCAATTAAAAGAGCGGATACGTCGAGAACCCGCCCTCGCGGCCGCACACCAAGCAGAGATTGATAGGCTAGAAGCGATCAATGAAGGTCTAGACGAAAATATAAAGCGCCTTGAGAAGCAAGCCGAAGCGATAGGCGATCTAACTCAATCATTTAGTAAATTATTTTCGGGGTCTGCTCCTCCTGCTGAAAGTTTGTTTAGTCCAAGAACTCTGTTAACAGCCGGCCAGGGATTCGTGGCATTGTTTGATTCCATGGAAAATGGTGCTCCCTCCGCAGCAGAACTGAAGAAAATGTTTGAAAAAGCTGCTATCGAGGCAGTAGTGGCATATACCGATGCAATAGTCAAGCTTGCCATTCAGCTCGCAGACTTAGAAAATAAGTTCAAGGCCTCAACAGGCGCCAGTGACGAGATGGCAAGATCAATTACGACTAACTATGAGGAATTGCGACAGTACACAGTTACCGCCGACGATGCTGCTGCCGGCTTGGCGTCTCTTTATGGCACTTTCACTGATTTTACAATGGCATCGTCGGACCAGCGCGATGAGCACATACAAAATATTGCCGTTTTGGGCAACCTTGGTGTTTCTCACGATACTTATGCCAAAAGCGTTCAGACTGCCACAAAGGCGTTAGGAGTTGCCACCAGTCAAGGTGACGATATGATGAGGGGTCTCGTAGCGCATGCGAAAGATCTTCAAGTCCCCGTGGGACAGCTAACTAGTGAGTTTGCTGCAGTGTCGCCAGAACTAGCCAAACTTGGCGATAATGCTGTGGGCGCATTTAAAGATATGGCGAGAGTAGCCAAAATCACTGGTTTTGAAATGGGCAAGCTCCTTCAAATGACAAATAAGTTTGATACTTTTGAAGGCGCCGCCGATCAAGCTGGCAAACTCAACGCGGCGCTAGGAGGCAACTTTGTAAATGCAATGGAACTTATGACGGCCACCGATCCGGTTGAAAGATTTACTATGATCCGAGATGCCATTAGCGAGACCGGACTTTCGTTTGATGACATGAGCTATTACCAGAGAAAGTTCTATAAAGATTCATTAGGCTTAGGGAGCGTTGCTGAGCTTGCGCAAGTAATGTCTGGTGATATGGAATCCCTGGACAAAGATATTGGTAAAACTTCGGCCGACTATGAAAAGATGGCGAAGGCGGCCCAGACCGCCGCATCCTTTCAAGAAAAACTTAACGCAGCTTGGATACAAATAATTCCCGTTCTTACGGGCTTCATGGATGGGCTGAGTTCCATAGCCACATGGATGACAGAAAATGCAAAAACAATAAAAGCAGTAATTTCTGTATTGTTGATATTAATGGGTGTTTTCACGGGAGGAACTACATCGGTAATTGGATTTGCTTTGGGTGGGAGTATGTTGGCCGACTCGTTCGGCGTCTTGGGCCCTCTTTTGAAACAGATATGGGCACTTTTCGAAGGCATATGGGCCGTTATCAGTCCTCTTATTGGACTTGTTGTCTTGCTGGCTAAAACGTTCTGGGAACTACTTGAACCAGTAGTTGAATTTTTAGTGGAAACAGGAATTTTGGGAGGCATACTGAAGATGATTGGGAGGGCCATTGGAGTTCTTCTTTGGCCAGCGATGATCGCATTGACGGCCGCCTTCGTCGCTATCACATGGCCGGTTATGAAGTTCATCGCCCTGGGTATGCTAATTTATCACGCTTTTAAAATGATTTACGACTTATTCGCTATTGGCCATAGCCCCTCATTTATCGACGTGCTTGATATGCTGGCTGCCGGTTGGGATATGGTGAGAAAGGTCATGGCTCCAATCGCCGCAATAGTTTCAGGCATAGGGAATGCCTTCTCATCAGCCTATGGTTTTGTGAAGGGGTTCTTTTCGGATGATGTAGGCGCTTCAAATGTCTTGGAGGGAGCTGCGAAATTAGAACACGAACTGACTATGATGAAAACAGCCGCGGCGGAAGTGAAGCTTGTGTTTCAAGAAGTAAAATCAGTCATTCTCTCTATGGGGGAAGCCATTGCACATGTGCTTAAACCAATGACGTTGATGTTTAGTAAGATGCTTGAGATAGTAGAAGTGGGAGGATTAAAGACATTATCTGAGGATTTTGAAGCCATTGCAAAGTCGATGAGGTCGATTCCTCTAGTAACGGCATTCGCGATGACTACAACTTTTGGAGCTGCAGCAGTCGCCAGTGTGGCAGCTGCGGCTGCTCCTGCTGCAGCCGCGGCAGGCGGGGGAGGGACAGGCCCCATTCAAGTCACTCTTAAGCTTGACGCCGCGGCCACGAAAGAATTACTTGATGGTAGAGCTATCAAGGCAGCTGGTCGTGTACAGGATGAACGCACACGCAATGCTCTATTTGGATTTGAGACGATGGGCCCCACGCCTGGCGCGGGTTAATAAAGGAGAAGATAAATGGCTGATTTAAAAAAAGATTTCGCTGCAGCGCCATGGGAAATAGAGGACTTTACAGATTATACCGGCGCAGAAGGGTTTAACTCTCAAAAATTCACAGACAACCCCCATGGGGGTCCTGTTAGGGCCCCAGACCGTAAAGATCCAACAGATCCGAATAAAATAATCAAAGGAAAACTACAACCAAGATCATTCATCAAAGCTTCGGATGCATATGCTAACCACAAAGAGATGGTGGTTAAATTTGTTCATGTGCCTAGCGGTCGGGAGGTTTCCTTTAAAGCATTTATAACACAATTTTCAGAGACCTATAATTCAGACTGGTCCGCCGAATCGGTATTCGGGCGAATAGATCCAATATACTTGTTTAAGAGCACAACTAGAGATATCTCAGTAGGATTTAAGGTGCCAGCAGCATCCGAAAGCGAAGCATTCGAAAATTTAGGCAGAATACAAGAACTACTTCAATTCCTATATCCAAACTACACCGAATTACCAGATCCCGCCACGGGCGAACCAGACATATTCGCCCAAACGATTTCGCAGTCTCCGATGATAAGGTTAAAGGTGATGAATCTATTGCAAGCGGAATCTTCTAACACTCTCGTATCGCCCCCTGCAGCTGGTGACCGGACCGCAAAATCTTATATTAAAGATAGGATCTCCGCTTCCGGTGTCCGCGGCCTTTTAGGGGTAATTCAAAATGTTAGTGTAAATCATAATCTTGAGGGAGCAGACGGCGTTTTTGAAGAAGGGACTGGGGTTGTTCTACCAAAATTGATTGATGTTGGCCTTACATTTAGGCCCATTCACGAGGGCCCCGTAGGTTGGGGCAAAAGAGATGGCACAAACAAACCATATAATTCATTATTTCCCTATGGGATTAATTTGGATGGATCTAAATATCCCGACTCGTCTGCTGAAGAAGCACATAAAGCCGCATGGCTGGAGTGGTCAGCGCAAGAAGCAGAGCTTGATGACGCAGGTAATTTAGAGGATACGTCTGCCAATACCGTACAAGACAAAAAGCCACTCCAAGAAATGCGCGAGGGATTTCAGAGCGCACTGGAACAAGGCCAAGCTCAAGGCGCCAAACTACTGCAGGGATTGGGAACGACAGCAGGCAAGATTAGAACAGGAGCAGTCAACGCCGCAACGCGCGGCCGAGGATCCGGGTTGGGAAATTTTAATCTAGATCCCGTTAAGAGAAACAAATAATGTCAAGATACAGAAATGATCAAATTTTACTTAATTCAAGCGAATATTACAAGCCCTTGAGAGAAACACGAGGTCTCAAAGTTATAAGGCAATATGAGACGCCAATGCTGACAAATCCGTCAGTGGCGGACCGCACTAGAATTACAGCAGACACTTATCTTTGGGGGTATGGTGACCGTCTATACAAGTTGGCTTATCAATATTATGGAGACGCCCGTTTTTGGTGGGTAATTGCTTGGTGGAACGGTATACCAGCGGAATCGGAAATTCCAAATGGCGCCGTAATTGCTATCCCCATAAATATCGAAGATGCCTTAAAGGCACTTGGGGTGGCATAGATGGCATATAAGACCGACGAAGAGCTGAAGGCCCTAGGCTATTCCGAAGAGGATCGTGCGGCTTATCAAGCAGTGGTTGATCAAAATGGCGGCGAGACAGCCGGCCGCCGGGTATTGTTGAATGCCGAATTACAAAGACAGCTAGCAGCAAAGGTCCAAGATCCGGATGGAGATTACCGAGCCTCTGCGAAGGCTCTAGAAGAAGGGTGCGGGCTATCGATTAACCCTAGCGGTATAGAACTCTATGATAAATGGTGGTCAGAGAAGGGTTGTGAAATATGGACATTGGCCACTGAAGGTGCAGACGTGCAAGAACAGGAATCTCTTATTGAAAAATTTAATAAGTGTTCGCTAGATAGCGGTGGGGAAGGCTCTCCCCAATTCGGAAAAGTTAACGAGTTATACAATAAATCAGCAACCATGGAGACCCTCTCAACATTAGCGGGCCTGGGAACGAGTGGGACTGATAGCCTCAATCCCGCGACAAGTATGTTCGCCAGCAACACCTCCAAAGACGGAATGACAAACTTTCAATTTGAAACGCGAGGAGGTTGGACAACCGGAGATAAGCCGGAAGGCGGCCTAGCGGAAATTCCTGCGGGATGCGACAGTCAGTTAAAAGCTGTAGAGGACAACCTCAAAAAAATAAAAGAATTATGGGATGAACAGAAGAAGATTGTCCAGCAAGAGACCGGCGTGGCCACCGCGCGGGGCGACATTATTGATCAGGATATCGCAGATAAATTATGTGAGGCCTCGGAGAAGCTGGGTGGTAGTTGTGCAGACGTAGACACCTTGCAGGCCGATATCGCAACGATGTTTAACAGAGACGGCTTTATAGCAGGAATGGATAGAGAATCCGGTCTAATGTTACAAGGGCTTTATAGGGATATTTTGGTAGGCGGCTACAAAGAGATGCAGTTCAAAGAACAGTGTTATTTGTTAGCGAAAATATTTGACCTGGCGCACTATAAAGTTAATATCCTTGAAAAAACAGAAGGAGGAGAAAAAAAGTTACCTTATGCCGAACCCACTCCAGATGAGAATGCTTCGCTTATGATGGCAGGCGATCCGTATGGGTTTATGAATCGTCTTACTCAACATCCAGCTCAAGATGCATTTTTTAATATGAAAACAGAAGAAATTTCTAGTCTGCAGCCGATGATAAGATTATACAAAGTTATTCAGGCAGACGCCGAGGAGGATAAAGACAACCCTTGCGTTGGGGGTGAAGGAGAAATTGAGCACGAATTTCTTTTTGATGCATACGCTTCCCGAGGAGATGTAGAGAGTCTTTTGAGTGATTCTACTAAGCGAGGTTTTGGCGTTGGAATTAGTAAATTTTCTTTTGTGTACGATGGACATGACCCTTTTGCTGCGAAAAAGAGCATCAAAGCTCAATTACAAATATTTGCTAGTTCGTTTGATGAGCTGCTTAAAGATAGGCCAGCAGGTTTATTTGAGAGTGGCCACTCATATAAATATGCAGATTTGGCTTTAAAAACTTGGACTAAAAAAGACAAACTAGATACGGCTTCCGCGGCGAAGGATCCGGCGGTGGCTCCGTCTGCCGCATGCCGAGAACTAGAACAGATTAAAGAAGAGAACAAAAGCAAACTCTCTTTCAGACTTAAAGCCGTGATAGGCTGGGCGCGCCCATCTGGCAATACAGGTCTTTTTACAACCATGACAGAAGATCAAGAGATTAATGTTTTGGAAGCCATTAACGAATCTTCTGTCACGCTGAATTTAACCCCAACTACTCATGACTTTAATATCGATGATATGGGGCGAGTTCGTTTTACAATTAATTATTTAGCGTATGTTGAGGACTTCTTTGATCAGCCTCAGTTTGATATATTTTATGTGCCCGAGGTTGCTGTTAGGCAAAAGGCAAGAGAATACGCATATAAGGCTCTTGCGAAAGAGAAGTGTTCTGATAATGTCGCCGTGTTTAAAAAGCATATAGCGGAGAATGGTGTTGTTCGTAGAGATAAGTTTAGAAATACACAATCATTGATAAAACAGCTAGTGGGCGATTGCGAGACAAATCAAGGAAAAATAAAATATATTGAGTTGTCGCATGAAGAGTTGGCTGCTTTTCAAACCAAAGGGCCCTTTCATGAGTCAGGGAAGGGAGTAGCCATTACTGATAACCCTAGCAATACGTTTGCAGTGGCCGACGCTGTGGCACAAACATATCAGAACGCTCTTGGTCTGGCGGATCCTCCCCCCACAGGCGCTGTAGAGGCACACAATCAGGCAGTTCAACAAGCCAATTTGAATTTTGCTTTGGCAGTGAGCGATCCAACCAAAGAAACGATTGCCTTTTTTTACGTTAGCGACTTGCTGGATGTAATATTGAAGGGAATTGAGGAGAGACTAAAGACTTTTTCAGAAGAAGCGGGGTGGACAAAGGTGTATAAAGAATTGGCCAACACACTGCCAGGGGACATGAGTATGGACATGTCTGGTTTTAAATCTTATTGGACTCGGGAAAAGGAAAAAATGACAGAGTTTAAAAGACAATTCAAAAAATACAGGCTTTTGATGGGCCCACTTGAAATATTAAATCCCAAAAGCAATAAGAAAGAAAAAAAGCTCGGAACGCCCCCTTCGGATCATGTTAATTTTGGAGATGTTCCCATCTCTGTTAAATATTTTATGGAGTGGATGACAGAAAAGATGACAAAGAAAGAACAAAGTCAGTATCATTTAAGTAAATTTTTAACTGACTTCTTTAATGATCTTTTGAGTAATTTTTTAAATAATGATACGTGTTTTTCATTCAATACAAAACAAACAGTGCGCCTTAATAAAGCTGCTGTGACTTCGTATAAAGAGTGTAAGTGGCAGTATGATGAAATTACTAAATGGATAATCGATTATAGTTCTGAGAACAATCTTGTTCCACGATTATCCCGGGCTGACATTAAGTTAATGAGCGACCGAACGCCGAAGAGGGCAATTCTAAATATTTCTGGACCCCAAGGAACTCCACTTAAAAATTCAACGGTGGGAAATGAAATAAATTATATGGTGTTTTTTGCTGGCCGAACACAACCGGTGGAATTAATGAATGGCTCGCGAACTCAAGATGCACAAAATGGCATTTTCCACTATCTGATTGGGCGCCCCCGAGGAATTGTTAAAACTATTAATCTTTCCAAGACAAGTGCGACGGGACTAAAAGAAGTGAGGTTTGAGCAGGAGGGGTTTGAGGGTTTAGAACAATTGCGCGAAGTATATGACGTAAACATTGATTGCTATGCTAATGTTAAAACTTTTCCTGGCACATACATATTTGTGGACCCCCGCGGGTTCGCCCCAAATACTACGTCGTATACGAAAGAAGGGGAACTCGATATCATGGATTTAACAAAATACGGTATTGGAGGATATTGCATGATTATTCGTTCGGAACATGAATTTGGGCCAGGACAAGCGAGCACCAAATTAACAGCCAAGTGGGTGGCGCAGTTGGAAACTGAAGATGAGAGAAAAAAATGTGCAGCTGCTAGTAATAAGAATACCGCGGGCGACGGCAGTGAAAAAGCGCCGTGTGACGCATAGGGAAAAAGGCTATGTCGATATTTTATGCTGCATCAAACAAGGAATCAACCGCAGATCTTTACGCGAAAAGAATTTTTTATCATACTGTGTTGGGATCCACCGCGCTCAAGTATACTAATTTAGTTGATTTTAATTTTGCAGAAAAATATTTATATGGAAGAGTTAACCGGATGTTTGTTCCCATTGTCTTGAATCAGACTATCCTTCCTTTGAAAGTTTTTAATAAATCTATAGCCCCTCAACAAACTTTGTCCGCTGTTAATTTTGTAGTAGACGCCTTTAACGGGCTATCTCTTGAATTTAAAAGACGCGTCAGCACCCAGCAAATTGCGAGTGATGACCCATTTTTAAGTGATTTGATAGTTTATAAAGCTTTTGAAGATCCTGAAAGACTTTATAATCAATATTTAACAAATTATTATAATACTATTCTGACTGAATTCAGGCGTAGAAACGTGCAGGTTAAAAATTTTGATGAATTTGTTGATGAATTTGAAGTTTTAATGGAGGCCAGCGCCCCCCTCTTTCCCTTCACAAAGCCAGCCTATATTAAAAATCGGTTGTGTCCTCTTAATTGTTCGGGGCTTGTCGTAGAAATAGCAAACTTAAATTACGCCAATGACGAAGAAAAAATAAATCAGTTTGTGACAAGTCAGAATTGGGAGTTTTATGTAAATGCGTGTCAATCATATGGATTTATGGTCGACCGCCGCGTCCCATGGCGGTTGGTGGCGGACATTGGGTCGGCGGCCATGGTAAAATATGCGTCGGCCTACGGACTTACCAGCACAACTGAAATATTGACTACGGGGTATAGTTTAGCGCATTATTCTTTTGCTTTAGAGTTGCGCGCCCGGCTTCTTAATTTATATAACAAAGTAAAGCTTACGAACTTTGTTGAGGTTACAGATTGCAATGGATCTCCTCGGCGGACTACAGTGGTGCCGCGGAATTACACCAACGAGGAACTCTCCACCATTTATTCGCCGGCTTATTTTCTAGAACTATATTTTAAGATTCGCTTTTTAGAAGAAGAATCTGTGTTTAAAGACTTTGAAAAGGAAATGATAATTGATGACAGCATAGAGCTTTATAACTTTAAAGGAGCAGCCAAGTGTTTGGAAGTTTTCGAAAGAATTCTCAACAAAACATTTGACTATCGCGGCTCTTTGAGTTATATTAGAGATCAGATGGAAGCTATAAGAAATGCGGAGACGACTTGATATTTCAGACGCTTGACGACAAAACAGAATGTGTTGGCGTGTATGCAGATGGTCAGTTATATTTTGATAACTGGCCCGATGACCTCACACAGACGTGGAAATACACAGG
>Ga0080013_1003628_pt1 | contig 16011 bp, 22 predicted proteins | sample ETNvirenome_6_85_FD_69236 | JGI IMG/M metagenome (GOLD analysis project Ga0080013, IMG submission 69236) | Marine viral communities from the Pacific Ocean - ETNP_6_85 (SPADES assembly) (version 2) | ecosystem: Environmental > Aquatic > Marine > Oceanic | place: Pacific Ocean | collected 2013-06-19
TTTCTCCAACTAGATTTTTAAAGTTTTTCTTTTCAAGATCCGGAAGGTTAAGAGAATCGAAAAGATATTCACTTAGCTCTTCAAGAGTGATTTCTACTTCATAAAATTCTTCACCAGCTTCATTTCCAGGTTTACCTTCACCAGGAGCTTTCTTTCTCTGATTGGAATTTCCTATTTTTTGACCTTTTCTTATCTGCTTTCCTTGAGCAGATCCTACCTGTTTATTTTTTTCATTTGAGCCATAGACAAATCTATACTCTTTAATTCCTCTAACAGGTATTACAAGCTTCTTTTTCCCATCTTTCCCTATGATGGATTCATCAGAGACAATATTATGAATACCTTTCTTAAGAGCCTCTTTGATCTTTTTCTTATGTCTGCTTCTATCTGTAGCTGATCTATCAGCTATGGTTTTATGATTTTTAAAAATTGACATCTATAATATCTCAGAGATTTATAATAGTAATTATCTAAGAACTTTAGATCTTAGAGAATGAATTGAACTTTATTAGAGAGTATATTATAGAAGAAGAGAGGACAGATAAAGGTCAACCATTCACTTAGATATAATCATTACATCAGCTTTATGTTTCGTATTATTTAATTTACAGTAATTTACTTAAAGTAACATCTTTTTGATAAATTCAACAAATTCTGAAACAGATCGACGTTTTTAATTTAAAATAAAATATGCTTAAGAAAATAAAAGACTATATCAGTCTAAGACATATAATATATGTCTCTATTGCTGTAGTGACAATAGTTGCACTGATTATATTGGTCAATAAGCCTCCGTGGTTCTTTCAAGATCTTCCAGAAGAGAATTTTGTGAAGATCAATCTAACTAGATCTTATTCAGACACCTGTCAGCTGTGCTCAGAGTCTGACCATGATGTTTCTATAAATCTTCAGCAGTATCAGGCTTCAGGTCTCGCATTTTATTCAGATAGTGACATCACATATATTCTAACAGCAGATCATTTTTGTACCCATCATAGCCCACAATACCTCTTTAGAGAGGGTGATATTGTTGATAAATTTACATCACTAGATCACTATGGAGATGTCTGGAACTCTCAGGTAATCTATGCAGACTTTGGAAATGATTTGTGTTTAATTGCATCAGATATGCGAGAAATAGAAGGTATTAGAGTTGCAAGTCAGATGCCTGAGATTGGTGAAAAAGTATTTGTAATAGCTGCTCCAAAAGGCTATTCAGACACAGGAATGTCACTACACTTCGATGGAAATTTTTCTGGATGTGATGATGAAGGTAAGTGCTACTTTGTTATGAATTCATACTTTGGTAGCTCAGGCGGAGTAATACTAAATTCAAATGGTGAGATAGTAAGCATGGTTCAAATGGCAGATATTCAGCTAGGCTTTATAACAATTGGACCCAATGTTTCAGCAATTAGAAGATTTTTAGATTCTGCTTCATCAGATCTTGATCTAGATATAAGATATTAATAGCTGTCATCTATAATTGAAGCAACGACCATGACACATCTGTTTCTCTTTTTTAGTCTCTCTGAAAACTCTTTGTGATTCATTAAAAATCCCCTATTTTCTGGGTCATTTTTTTCTATCTTTTTCCAAAGTTTTCTAAATTTTCTATTAGCCTTTCTTCTTTCTACTGGGCTCATTGAATCTAGCATATGTGTTAGCTCAAATGCTGTAATTGCAGGAGCTATTCCTAGCTCAATCATTTTTATTTTTGCCTTTATCAAACAAGCACTCATAAAGCCAAATGTTTTAAATTTATCTTGATAATTATACCACATAAACCATAGATTTACAATCTAATGAAAAGAAAGCTTTACATATCTAAGTCTCTAGAGATGGATCCAAAAAATATTGATCTAGTATCAAGATTTTGTATCTTCTGTGCAAAAGAGCTGTCAATTAAAGGGCCTCTAGAGATATATGTTATTGGTGATAGAAATCAGTATGGAATTAAAACAACAGCTGCCTATGAAGTAGGAGCAGGAAAGCTTTACGTATATGGAAAAAATAGAGCTCTGGTTGATATCTTAAGATCTATTGCGCATGAAATGACACATATGATGCAAGATGAACAAGGTCTTATTGATGGGCCTGTTCAAGATGTTGGAGGATTTCATGAAGATCAAGCCAACTCAAAAGCAGGAGAAATAATTAAGCTATATAGTAAAAATTCAGAAAATGGAATGGAAATATATGAAAGCAGCTTAATTCTAATCTAGCTCATCTCTTTCACAGTTTCCACTCCTTCTTGCCCATGACACAATAGCCTGCTCACCTCTTCTATATCTAGTCTCGACTTCTGCAATAGTCTCTTTTTTATCTTGAAAGTGAACGTGAGATAGCTTGGTTGGATATTTTACAACTGATATTTCTAGTCTATCAAGTTCATCCATTATAGTCGGGGTGTCAAGAGCTGTATTTAGAGCAGCAACCTCAGTTGTATTCGCCGGTGTAGTTGTCATATCAACTGCAAGTGATGCTCTTTTCCATTTTCTCAGCGTGTTCTGATTTATTGCACAGTGATATCCAAAGGCTGCAGGTGTCTCTCCATCATCGAAAAGCTTAAGCTGATGCTCTTCAGATCTCCACTGTGAGACTGGTGTAAGAACTAATCCAAATCCCACTAGATCGGCATGACCAATAAGATCTCTAACTCTACCTTCAAAATCATCATCAACAACATCCCAAGAGCCAATGCCTCCATTACAAGTTAAAGAAGCATTGTCAGCAGCATTTTTATCTTCACAAAAATAGCAATCCATGGCTGACCCTGTTCTTCTAGCGCTTTCTTTACTAGAAGTATCTCTTCTTCTTCCCGGTTCATCGACAGAATACATTCCAGCGCTACCAAAGGCATATCCGCTAGCTAGAGTTTCTTTTAGAAGTGTAGATCTTATAATCTTTCTAATCTCTATTTCTGTCAACAGTATTTCAGACATATTGTCTCACTTATTGTATTTAAATAGATCCGCTATCCGCCAACTCTAGTTAGAACTTGAGAAGGAAGAGAGACATGTATAATAAAGTTCCTTCTGGAACGAAGGGGCACATCCATTCTTAGGGCTCCAAGAATTGATTTCTCAAGAGATCTAGGAACCCAGCTTGCCCCTATAGATTCTTGTCCCCGACCTGGCCGAGAGTGGGGATCTCTTCCGAGGACCCGGCCTGTTTTTCCACTAAAGGAAACCATAAATCCTCTTCCGCCTCCCTCTCTTTCTTGCTCTCCGGTTTCTGTGTCATAAAAAGCTGTCTCTCCTCTTCCGCGAGTAGTGGCAGCGAGTATAACAGCATTAAGAATTCTCTCTCGCGTGTGGCGATCTACTCTCAGTGCTGCTCTTACACCAAGTCCCTGTCCTTCAATCCAAAGAGCAGCACCTGGCCACGTCCTAGAGGTCGTCGGTGTTAGAGATGGATCCATTCCACCAGCACCCATCATTATTTCGTCAGGTGGAGCCATCGCCGGACTAGTGATAATCGCTGAGCCTGGAACCGCCATAGCCGCCCATAACGACTGTCGATAAGCCAGAGTCGGTTGAATAACTGGTGTCGGACTGTCAATAGGCAATCCGTCAGGAGTATATCTCGGGGCTGTTCCCCACCTTTGCTGTAGAGTTCGAGCTCTTGATGCCCCGTCTCCTCTCGGTGCATAATCCTCTGAACTATCCAGTATTTCTATAAGCGCAACCATTGCTTCAACATGATTTGGTGGCAAAGCCTCATCGATAAGGCTTTCTGCAGCAGTTCTTCCTGTGTTCGGCCAATCATTTTTCATTTTATTAAATTCCGCCTGTGGGTCTGTCCCCAGCCTACGAAGAACCATCTGCCACTCAAGTCGGTGTAGACTGTCTATCCAGCTTTCCCAGGCACTTTGTGTTTCTCTATTTAAAATACCGTCTGCGCTAGGTGTGTCCTCCGTGTCCACATTCAGGAGGATCTGAAGTTGCTGCATAGCTACTTGATTATCATTAAGGCGTGCAGGACCTCTACTCCTGCTGCTGCCGCTGCTGCTACTACTGCTACTACTACTGCTACTGCTACTGCTACTGCTACTGCTGCTGCTGGGGCTGCTAGGCTCAGGACAAGTTCCGTCAGCCGCTCGGGTTATCCCTTCTGGACACTTATCCACACAAGCGCCATTGAAGACCTCCTCGTCCGGACCGCAGGATATGACTCTTCCAGCTGCATCATAGTAGCAAGGTGCACCATCCCCCCCGGTCCCGCCGGTGACACCCGCCCTCGCGCATGCACTATGTGCATTTGCTGCGGTGTCTCCTCCGAAAAATTTATATCGAGTGTCGTAGGGTTCCGGGTCTGAAGCATTACATATTCCATCCCCATCTTCGTCCTCACCGGGCTCGTCACGACGAAGGTCGATGTGAGTTTGGCTAATTGTATTTCTTCGACCGTCGTCGTCCCTCATCCACCCCGGTCGAGTAGCACCTCTGCAGCTGTTTTCTAAAAAAAGTAACTCTGTTAGCTCTCTAATGAGATCTTTTTCGCTTCTATTTGCTTCATCAGTTGGCGCGGGTTCTGGTGGGTCTGGTGGCGCTGGTGGCGCTGTCTGGATCGATCGTCTTCGATATGCAGCTGGGTCCTGTATTGAGACAGGACTGGCTTGCCACTCAGTTCCATCCCATTGCTGTCTTGGAATTGATAAATCTCCGCTCCACACCTGTCTAATGTTGCCCTCGATTTCCTGTCTCTGGCCCGCATCGGTCAGATCTCCCCAGTAAATGTATAGGTCATTTAAAGCCATATTTCTGGTATAGTTAAATTGCCAAATCCCACCGGTAGTATCAGCTGTTAACCGAGTCAGCATCGCCACGATCGGATCCTTTATTTTCTGGCACAGCTGAGTCCCACCAGGCCTGGTCTCGCCTGCATACCACTTTTCACAATCTGAACCTTCTATGGCAAGCCTAAGCGCAGCTGAATCAGAGCGTCGGTAAGCCTCAGATAGTTCTTGATTGGCATTTACCCACTCATATAACCCCATCCCAAGACCAGTGAGAGCCAGCCCAGCCACACCTGCTTGAGTATATCTATTTCTCCAAAAGTTTGACCAACCACCAGGAGAGCCGGAAGCCACACCCATCATCGAGTGGCGAGCTCCTAGGGCACCCCTTGCTTCAGGCGATCGAGCGCCGGTACCCATCATCGATGGCCCTTGCCCCCTCCCAAGAGATGTTGCTGGTCCACGCACGGATCTAAGGTATCGATTCGCCGCAAAGGTTAGGCCGATCACACCCAAAGCCCACATAGGTGGTTCGTATATATCTTGCCACGCATCCTCAGAGGTATCAGTCCCAAGCTGAGAATCTAAAGTGGCATAATATCCATTCATTATTCTAGTTGCAAGCAGATCAGGCGTGTCATCTGCAACCATAGCTACAATCTCCTGATAAGCCTCCGCCAGCTCCGTTTGACCAGGTTCATTAATATTACCTTGAAAAGGCAACTCAGATGCGAATGTTTCCTCCATCTTTCGAGCAACCAGGATACCACGGTCGGAATAAGCCTGTAAGGTGGTATTAAATTGAGCCTCAGCAGCAGCCACATCACCAGATTTGATTGCGTCTGTGGTTGCTGTCTGTCTGTCGCGTGGAGCACCAATCGCGGGATTATCACCTTCTTCGGCATACTGTTCTAGCTCTGTAGGGGTTGGAGTCTCACTGTGCTGGAAGCCGTTTTCAATCCAAGCTAGCATCTGAGAATACGGGTTTTGATAGTCAGCTGACGTGTATCCAATTTCTGTTAGTGCTGTGATATCTCCGCCCCGTGGCATGCCGTCATGACCTATGGCAGCCAGCCAGGATCTTTCAACTTCCTGAACAGTGGGCATTCTAGTATCAAACCAATCACGAGCTAATGCCATCTCATCAGGCACAGTATAACTCTGTAGAAATTGTGGCAGGAGTCCGTCCTCATTCATATTAGCATACGCATAATAGTAGCTTCCGGCGGAGGTCTCGATGATGACATCCCTAACAGCTTCTTTTAGATCCCTCATATTGCTAGGATCTGTCGCCTGGATGAAGTCTTCTCCAGGTTCGAGATCAACGATCTCGTCTTTAAAATGACTCCACTCACTAGGAAAAATAGTAGCAATCTTTTCATAAAGTGACAAAAGATCATCCACATATTCGCCAGACTCCCACCGATCTTCGATAGTTGCTAGCTCAGGCCGTTCATCCTGAGACAGATCATCTCCCTGGTTATCATCACCTTGTTGCTCATGTTCATCTTCTTGAAGCATCATCTCTGATATTAGGGATCTTAGTGCAATTTTAGAAATTTTCACGATAAAGCCTCTTTTTTTTTGCTATTATACAATAACTATTTCATTCTAGGGCATGTTTCTAGGCAAATTTACTTCTTAGAAAATGCTCTGCTTACCTTGACAGGTCCTATATCATCTTTTTTTATTTTCTTGCTGTCAGTCTGAATTCCAGGCTGGCCTAGTGAGGCCCTGCTAGATTTGACACGATAGGGCTGTGAAGCTCCATACCCCTTGTTTACCCTGTGCTTCATTGTGGACATCTTTTCCACAATTATTCTTATAACTTCTTGATCAGATATGGCCATGTTATGCCCTCTATATTATAATTATAGCTCCGGGACTATATAAACTTCATTGCCCAAGCAAAAAATGCCATTCCGAATTGAACAACAGCAAATATAGTAATTGCCTTGGTCTTGAACTGTTTTAAATCTTCTACTTCATTAAATTTAATCTGGATCTGTGTTGGCGATGCAACCTCATCAACCTTATCTTTCCATACACGAAGCTCGTCGACACGATCTTCTCGCTCTCTCATTCTAGCGATCTCTTGTTTAAGCTCTTGTATTTCAGAATTTAACGAAGTAATAGCCGTTGCTAAAGTTTCGAGTTCTTTTAAAACTAGTCTAGAGTACTCACCCCAGCCGGCATCATTTGACATTACTCACTCCCATCTTTATTAGGATCCAACACACAAAGTATATCCTCAATTCTCTCTTTAATACACTCAACAGTTGTTTCAGATTTATCACACATAGTGTGTAAAATCTTTATCTGGGATGCAACCCAGTCGCGAGCAGCGAACGCCTCTTTCCAAACTTTTTCTTTCTCACACAGGTCATCTCTTATAGATCTAATTTTTGCAAATCTTTTTGCAATTTCGTCAGAGCTTTTCATGAAAACCTTAAAACGCAACAATCAATAATTATTATGATTGAGCAAGATTTTCCTAACTAATTTTCTTAAAGATGCTTCGCTCAGACGCGCGTTTTCATTATCGTCTGCCAGGCCCATCTTTATTAAATAGTCTGAAATTATTACGTTTACAGGCCTTTGATCATAGGCGCCGCGGCTGGGCCCTTCAGGCCAGCCACCATGACTAGTATCTTTGTCAAGATGCAGAGCTTTTAATAATTTGTTACTTGTCTTTTTTTTCATGTGTGTTCACCCAATAACTAACTATAAAGCAAGCTGCACAAAATAAATTTAAAATTGCACCTTCTTGATTGTCAATAAAAATATTAAATGAACACAAACCAAAATTAATAATAATTCCAGCAACTGATATAATTGGGCTAGCTAAAAGCTTCATGCTTCTTTTGTGACATCTTGCCTTTTAGCTTCTACTATTTCGCCTGTTAAATCGCTTTTAAACTTAACCCACATTTGTTTTGAAAAGCTTCCGGCACCTGTACCTGCTGTTACAGGTCTAAATAATACTTCTGTCACGACGCCTTTATTGCTCATATGATAGGTCATATAAACTTTGTCACCTACTCTAATATGTCTCACGGGATCTCCTTTAGATAAATATATTCAAACTAGACACTTAATAAAATCTTCTGGGAATATATTTTTATTTTTCTGATAGAATGTGTTCCAGTCACTATCAAGTATATAGGTTACTGCACTATCATCTGCTGATCTTACGCTTCTTCCGCAAGACTGAACAATTGATTTTGCAGTTTGCAACCCATACCAGCCTCTATGCTTATTCATTCTCTTTTTTATTATTGGATCTCCCAAGTAAGGATAGGGAATTTTGCAAATTATTTGAAACTTTGAAAGATCTCCCTTTAGATCAATACCTTCTGACATTGAAGGAGACAAAAGAACAGTCGGCTGTTTTGATGTCATGTGCTTATTAAGAATTGCATCTCTATCTTCACTATTATGAATTAAAATTCTCTTTGATAATTCTTTATTTTTAATATTAAATTTTAAATATCTTGCAATTCTATACGTGTGACAATGAATTATCCCCTTTTCATTCTTGTGCGCTTTAAGAATTGCTTCAACTGCTTTCTTCATTTTTGGCAAAGAGTGATTAATATTTGATGAGTTCATATACCCGATAGGGGTTTGTATTATCGGTCTGTTCTTCGGATCAAATGGTGATTGTATACTAATTGAATCGTATTCGCCCTCAGGAATGCCGAGGGAGGCAGCAAATGTTTTCGAATCTAAAATAGTTGCAGACATAAAAATAACTTTCTTCCCCATTCTAAAAAGATATTCTTCTGAGAATTTTGATACGTCTATTGCTCTGTAAATTACTTTTTTGTATCCTCTTCTCTCAGTTTCTTGAACTTCTATGACCCAATTTTCAGGAGAATAATTTTTTAAGAACTTAGTTAATTTGTCTCCGTGATTCTTTATCATGTCATACTTCATAGAAATTGACTGGAGGTCTTTCATCTTACTTGACAAGCCCATCTTTTCTATTTGATTTTCAAAATATAGAACTTGTGATTGAACTTTTGGATAATAAACATTCCTCATCCACTTGACAAAATTTGCAGGTGTTATTTTGGCGGGCCACTTTTCTTTAATTATTTTTTCACAAAAATACTGACTCACAACGACTTCAACAAACTTACTAAGTACTGCTTCAGTATTGTGTGCCTCATCTACAACAAGGACGTTTCTTGGCGTAATTTTTTTTGAGAACGTAGACTCAGTTATAAAGTATGGAAAGTTTGTTACTGACTCACTAGAATCTAGAAATTCCTTTTTTCTTTTTTTATAAACACAGTCTATCGTGCATTTTTTAAAAAATGGTGATGATCGATTTTCAGTTCTTAAAAGCTGCTGACTAGTTTGACAGTCATTTTTCTTGTGATACTGGCATTGATAATTTTTAGAAGAATAAATCGACCGCATTGAAGAAAAATCTTTTTCATATTGTGATTGCAATATTTTTTGCGTTGTTATAAAGTATGACCCCTTGTTATAGTCATCATCGTATGGCAGTAAATTATCCAAGTATCTTGAAACAGTCAAGCCCACTGCAGATTTTCCCACGCCTGTTCCTGCTTCTATGATCACAAATCTCTTATTGCTAGTGACCAACGAATCAATTGCAAACTTAATTGCTAAATCTTGTTCTGCTCTTACTTCTTTGTATGGAAAATACTTCTTATAATTTACTTTCACAACACATGCTCCAATTTTAGTTATATTATAGTATGCGTGAGATCAGTTTACATTAAACTAAATTTAACATTTTTCCAGGTACACTGATTTCTTTGGCACCGTTGCAGTCAATATAATCCAAGAACTCAACCATTGTGACTCCTGCAATTTCAATTTCACTAACTGTTATTGGCTTGAATTTTTTCACTAAGTTTGATTTGCAATAAAATTTTGTAATTGTCTTTTCACCTGAATGCTCACACATTCCGTAAACTGGAAAATATTCCATTGTTCTTATGAAAATTGTTCTAGGAATAAAATACTTTGTTTTGAGAATCGTTTTTATCTGACCCTCAATCATTCTTTTTATTTTTTGATCGCTAACTAGCGGTGATTTTTTCTTTAATTTTATTGACATTTAAATCTCCTAATTTACTTTGTATGCCAGTCAGCAACAGATGATGCTGCCCATGCATATGGCTTATGTTTAAAACAAAAACCTGAACCAACGACCCAACCTCTTACTGAACTTATAAACTTTCTAGTTGCTGACTTTTTTGCTGACCCAATATCCACGTGGACTTCAATATCAATTTCGGGATATCTTTCTCTTAGAAAGTCAGCAATCGAAACTGAATACTGAACTTCCTTGAATATTTTTGTTTGCAGATTTTTATACTCATCGCCTTTTAGATTTATTTTTTTATAAAAATACCTTGCAATTTTCATCGCGTTGTCATGAAGTGCAACTACACACACAAAAGTACTTTGACTAACGTGTGTCATACTATCTGTCCCAACATATAGTTTCCCACCTTTTCGTGTGTAATCATTAATCTCGTTAATTACTTCTTCACTTGTATATCTTTCTCCATCACCGCCACACCAAATAAACATGCTCACGTCTTTCAATTCATTACTCTTTTAAAAAATGCTTTATGTACCCATCTGGGACAAATAGAATAATGTATCGAGTATCTAAATTTTCAGAGTCAAGACACGATCTTAGCTTGTCTGTGCACGTTCCCCATGGGATATGTATACAATAATGGCTGCCGCCGTCATCGCTAGCAATAGAAACATGAAATTCAGAATCAACAGAGTCTACAACTATTCGCTTTACTACGCTTAGACATTTTTCTGACATTCTTTCTCTTTTTAAAAAATCGTTATTTCTTCTTAAGAATACTTAAGAAATTTCTTATAGTCTCTCTGTTAATATCTTCACTATTCTTAAATTTTACTTCTAATCTTCCTTCATAAACTTCATTTAAAACATTTGAATTCTTCAAAAGTTCTCTTTCAGATTTTCTTTTAAGATGTCTTAATGATGTTATTGCTGTTTGACAAGCTGCTGCTTCTTTTCTATAATATTTCCCAGTTTTCTTTCTTGTGTTAAGAGAGGATTTCACACCCAACAGCTTTTCAATTATCTCATCAATGTGCAGCTGATATTCCTCAGTTCCTAAAGCTAGACTATTGTTTTCCATAGAGCTTTCTGTTTTCAATCCTGCAGAGCTTCTATAGTGTTTTCTTACGTCATCAGGATTGACACCTGGTGGAAAGGCTTGTTTAAATCTCTCGTCTGCTGCTGTGAATTCAGCTTCATCTTCATAATCTTCTTTTGTCTTTTGAATCAAGTTTCGGGCCTCTGTCCCAGAAATTCCGCCTGTGAATCTTTCAAATCCTGCTAACTCTAAGTTCGGTGCATATTCTGTCAAGGGCTGATATTTTTTAATATCGTCTTGTCCTGTGTAGAGAACAAATGTATCGTTAGGACTTCTATTTGCCAAATCGACTAAGTATGATGGTGGGCCGCCTTTCTGTGACTGTTCTACGCTTGTAGTCACATTTGTTATACCATTTGCTGCTAAGACATTTTTAATATCATCAACAATCAATCTAATCTCTGCTATTCTTTCTGCTTTGTCGGCAGCAAATCTTTCTGAATGACAAAAAACTAAGTTGACTGTTTTTTTGATATTAAACCTCATAAAATCTGTATTTTTTAAATACACATCACGCATTGCAGTTAGTGCTGCTTCTCCTGAAACTGGAAGTTCTCCCTTTTTAATTCTATCTTGTACAGATATCAAGACGTATGCCTCTGAAGCTGTTTCCTCGCCATCAGGAGCCCTAGAATCTGCAACTGCTTCAGTTATCAGTTTATAATGACCTGAAGTCATAGGTTTCATAGCGCCGATCATAACTGTCTTTCTCATAAATACCTTTCTCCCCGATCACATAGCATAGTAATAATTATTCCTTTCGGATTAAATTTTCGTATATAAGTTTCTGCAGCACATAAATTTGCGCCACTGCTAATTCCAACAAGAAGTCCGGCCTCGAGTGCAAACTTTTTCATTTTCTTAATAGCGTCTTCAGTTTTGACTTCAATAATTTCATCCATCAAATGTCTATTTAGAAGAAAGTCTTTGCCGTCATTTATTCCTTGTATCCCATGACTGCTTGAATCTTCAAAAGGAACAGTGAGTACACATGAAACATCTAAATTATACTGATCTAAGTACTTCTTTACACCCATCATAGTACCCCCTGTTCCGGCTCCATGCACAAACCCTGTCCATTCCAGTTCATTATCAGTAGCTTGATTGCAAATTTCTTCTGCTGTTGTTTTAAAATGACACTCAACATTAAGAGGATTTTTAAATTGATATGGGCACCAGTAATCAGGACAATCTAAAATCATTCTATCTCTAATTGATATTGCACCTAAAAAATCATTATCTTCTGTTTCAACAATAGAAGACCCAAATGATTTCATCATTTGCTTTCTTTGTTTCGACATATTTCTTGGCATGATAATTGTACACTCACACCCGAGTTTAGCTGCGCATGATGATAGTGATATTCCTGTATTTCCACTTGTTGCTTCAATAAACTTTGTTTTGCCCGGGATTATCTTTCCTGTCTTTAAACCATCGTCAACAAGATGTTTTACTAGTCTATCCTTAACCGACCCAGTTGGTTGGTATGTCTCAAGTTTGCCGTACAATCTATCTGTTATCTTTATTAGTGGGGTCATCATTTGTTCGCTGCTGATGAAAGGTGTGTATATACCTTTTTCATAAAATTCTGGATATCTTTTGGTCGATTTTCAAGATATGTGTAATAGTCGCTTATAACAGGTGATGATTTCAAATTTCCCATTTTTAGCATCATAATTGACTGTTCTGGCGTGTAAGTATTTAAAAGTTCTTCTGCAGCTTCATATGCGTAGGCATCAATTTCATTATGCAGAGAAAGATAACCTTCTCTTCCGGGTGGAGTCTTCGGCGGCTTTTTGCCGCATTTCTTCTCCCACTCTTTGGGATCGTTTACAGGTAGCTGGTTTGGATCACACTGAAGCTCTTCCCATGCTTCTTCTTCGCTAATACCTTTGCTGGTGGCTTGTTTCTTAAGCTGATTATAATGAACTAGTTCATGATTAATTGTTCTAGAGATTATACCAACTAACACTTTGGGATTTAGTGCCCTTATGTCATACGAATCTGCCAAGGGCCTAAATTCTAGCCACACGATGTGTTTTCCCTTTTCTGGTCCTCTATACTGACCCCTCATAATCCAGTTATTGGGATATCCCCCGTGCTTGTCATTTTGATCTAGTGTATATAGTTCATCGTCTGTTACAGATAAAAGAAAATAAATATCAGAGCCAAATGAAGATGATGCATCATTTAATGCATCCATTAACACTTCAATTGCGTCTGTTGAAAATGTATGTTTGTCAACTAAGTCTACATCACTTTCTCTGTGTTTGTATCTCCAAAAATTTGAACTTATCATTGCATCGACGAGAAGCGAAGCAAAGTTTGTATTAATTTTTGTTACTTCTTTTACAATAAATCTTCTTAACTGCGATCTTGATATTTTCATATCTATATATATTTCCTTCTATCCACACTTTTATTGAGATGTTTCAACAATAATTATAGTTTCTTGTTTAACTACTTCAGTTCCTGATCCTGTCCGTATTTTAACAGTAACTGATTCATATTTTGTGGGATTATAAATAATTTCTTCAACTAAGCCTGTAATAGTTTTTCTCTCTTTTCCATGTCTGTCAGTTATTGACATAACAAGATCACCAATTTTTGGATCAACAACTTTGTGTATTTCATAACTAATGTCAACATCTGGAATTTTAAAACACCTTTCTTTAGAAACTCTAAAAAGATTTTTAAATGTTGTGCTTGAGTCTAATTCACAAAACAAATCGTATTTTCCAACTCCAACAACTATACAAAAATTAAATGTGCATGTGTTCTTGTTTCTTACTGAATGAGACCCAAAAACTATTACATTATCTCCTTTTTTAAACTTCATAAAACCTACTAAACAATACTAAGCAATAGAATAAATCTATACTTTTAATTATATTTTATAATACTTATTATACGAATAATCTGGAGACAGTGATGGCAAGAATAAAAAACTTTGGAACAGCAACAATGAAATTTGGTGAAGGGATCATTGTCAGTGGAAGCGCTGGGAGTGATGACTATGCTTTAGTAGTGACAGGTAGCAGTATAATATTAGACGCTTTGCATGTTTCTCAATATATTAGACATGCTGATGATAGCGATACTCATTTAAATTTTACTGACAATAAGATCAATTCAAAAGTAGGTAACATTACAATGCTTACGATGGAGAAAAGTAACGTTGCGCCACATGAAATTACTTTTAATGACGGAGGCAATAATATTGATTTTATTGTTAAGGGCAACGGATCAAATGAAGGAAATCCAGGATTTAAGTTTGATGCATCTACAAATAGGGTAGGTATTAATGGAGTAGGGACACCTACAGTTGAATTGGACGTAGATGGCGATATAAAAGCCAGCGGTGATTTATACGCTGATAAGATTAGACGGTCATCAGATAGTGATACTACAACAAAAATTCTTCTCAATGATGAACTAATAAAATTGTATGCTGGGCATTCATCAAATAATATTTTATCTGTTGGAAATACTGCCGCAGTGGGCCCAGACAACAACTTCTGGGTTTCCGGATCTATTGACAGTAAAGGCACAGCAACAGCTGGAACTGCAGTATTTGGTGGTGATGTTGTTGTGTCTGGTAGTATTTATGGTAAATATAGAAACATAGTACAACAGAAGTTTAATAGAGGTAGCAGTACTGCTGAATTCCTTCCTAGATACAACTCTAATGGAAGTAATAACTTAACTAGTCCAACTGAAAATAATCTCCTTGTAGCACCTGCAAACGGCAGATTAGTTCATGTAGTAATAAGAACTAACCATGCTATGGGTGACACATCACTTTCACTTCATACAGCAGATGCAACGACCAATCCAACCTCAGGTTTTGATCATGTCAAACAAACAGTTACCATAGTAAGTCTTGCAGCACAAACAGGTTATAAGTTTGTGTTCGGAGATGCAGCAACTTTCTCTATGGGTGACTGGCTAGCGATATCGATTAATCCCTCAAATGCACCTAATTATGGTACTATAACTTCTGTATGGGAATATGATTATACAGATTAGAAATTAAAGTTGACACATTACTTTAACAACATCATCATAATTTTCATACCCAAAATTACCAATCACATACCCGATTGCAAATGCTGATCCAAAGAAAAATATAAGTTTAATAGGATCAGGAATTCTTTCTGTTATATACACTTGTAATATATTCATGAAAATACCTCAAAATATATATTTGAAAACAATCAAGGTATCCAAAATTTATCACTCATTCTTTCTGTAACTGGGTGCATAATATGTCCTGTCTCTTTGACATGTGTATATCCAAAAGCATGACCAAACTCGTGAGTCAGCAAGTTTTTTATTGTGTAAGATCCGGGCCTTAAAATAATGTTTGCCCCAAGGATTCCTGTTGTAGTACTAGCCTTTCTAGTAGTAAATGCTAAAGTTGCAACTGAATTGAATGATGAATCATTACCCATATATATCTTAATAAATCCCGGTGTAATTTTGTATTTATTTTTACATAAACTTTTGATAGGTGCATGTTCAATAAACAATATTCTTTCGCCCAAGATTCTCCAGTATTCTACGGATTTTTCAATGTAAGATGGGCGAAGCATTGGACCATAGCAGTTCAATACAACTGGAGGTTTACTCCACTCCCAAGGCTTAAATGATATCGCCTCATATTGTGTTAATATCAATTTTCCGCATAACATGCCAAAGATAAAGCTTAAAACTATTTTTCCGGGTATTTTAAGCTTTTCTAGCATCCCCATAGTGCATACTCAACACGAATTGTTTCACCTGGTTCTGGGACATGTGTTGCTTCAAAAACAATTTGATTAGTGTTGACGTCGTATGACCATCCTTCTTCAAGTTGCTGACCATCCACAAAAACTGAAATTGTGTCTTCAACTGGATCATCTTCAGACAAACTAAATCTAGATTGTGTAACTACTTGATTACCTAACGATTGCATCTGTGTCCCCCAATCTGTTTCACAAATTGAATACCAAGATCCTCCATAGTATTTAATCAATTCAAAATAACCGGCACCATACATTGCACCTTGCCATCCTCCACCGCCGCAGCCAGAAGGAGGAT
>Ga0080013_1003629_pt1 | contig 16005 bp, 18 predicted proteins | sample ETNvirenome_6_85_FD_69236 | JGI IMG/M metagenome (GOLD analysis project Ga0080013, IMG submission 69236) | Marine viral communities from the Pacific Ocean - ETNP_6_85 (SPADES assembly) (version 2) | ecosystem: Environmental > Aquatic > Marine > Oceanic | place: Pacific Ocean | collected 2013-06-19
TCCTCCTCGGAATACATTTCATGGATAAGACCAACAGGCGTACCCAACATCTCGCTCCATTCTTTTGGATTATCAATAATGTCTTGACAAGCATCCTCGTAAAGTTTTTCCTTGCGTATTGCACTCATTATTTCTTGTGCTTCATGTAACCATTGTAAAGCGTTCTTGATTGCAATTTCTTTTCCAGATTCGGTTTCCCAAACTTGGAATAGTGCAAGGTGGTGAATTGCCATTGCTACTTCATGTTCAATCATCTGCGACCTCCATTTCAATTTCTGGTAAGAACATTTCGTTTAAGTGTTCTGCAATTTCATGCCAGTTAACTTCGGACATAAAAGCCATAGCGTAACTTGCAATCAACGATTGCTTGTCTACATCCATGAGCACCAAGTCCTCAGCCATTTCCTGCAACATTGAAGGCTCGACCCCATCAACCCAATCATCGACACTTTCGCCATCAAAGATTTCTAGGTTGATTCGCCATGTAGCATAGTTTGTCCATCCATTATATTTCTGTTCAGCCATTTGTAACTCCTTCTGCGACGGTGTCGCTTGCAAACTCGATATCACCTTCGCAAGGTGTTATATTCAAGATGTAATCAGATGCTTTTGAAGCGGCTGACGAAGCAAGTGCGATTGCTTTCTTATCGTCCTTTAATTTCTTCAACCAACCTTTAATGTAAGCATCTCTATTCGTAGTGGTGTCAGTGTTACTTACACCAAGCATCCCACAGATATAACTCGAACCAATTTCGGCAACCAATTCCTCGCGACTGTACACTTGAATCTCGTTGCTACCACTTCTGCTTCGAGTGTCGTTGCCCCGATTCAATCTCGAACTGTGTCCTGTCGAGTGAACTTCTTCATGGAATAATGTCGCCAGATAAGAACTGTAATTATTGAATTGGTTCTCGTTTGGCATTACTATACGATCATCAAGTGGAGCATAAAAGGCTTCATCGCCTTTGTGAGATAACTTTATGTTCTCGCGTTCGAGATAATCGTCCGACACTTTTACTGCATAAGTATAAGTTCCAAGGCATCCCGATTCACGATCAGCATATTCAGGCATCTTTGGTGCGATGTCATCAAGCCGAGCCGCAAACCAAGCCAACGCTTTGTCTGGCAAGTTGCACTGTTCAAGATTAAAAACGGTAAAGCATCTCATGAACGGTCTTTTCTTTTTGTCATCCGATGCTTTTAATTCTTTTTCTTCGGGGGGGAATATCCATTTAATAATCTGCGTACCTTTTTGACCTTTGAGATTACCGCCAAGGGCTTTGCATTGCTTGTACGTAAGCCACCACACAGATTCGTATGGGGCGAACGACGTAAGTAAATGGTTGACTCCATTGTAAGGTTTACCCGTTGCACCCGAACGCGGCAACCCCCTTTCGCCGCAACAAACCCAAGGTTTCTTCCAAGGGATTGTTCCTGCTTCGAGTGAAACAATTAGTGAATTAGTAATTTCTTGATAAATGTCTCGCTTGACATACTTATTCTTTTTGCTTCGTTTGATACTCATGACTTGATACCTTCTTCCGAAGCGGGCATTGCTTGTACGTAAGCATTTGCGCACAATACAAGTTTGTTCAAGAAAGCAATTACTTCATGTCGCGGTTGCGTTGGTATTTCCAAAGACTTTTTGAAACAGTCAAGCGCATCATCAAACTCATCTTTGGTAACATGGTCGTCAGGATTCAGTTGTTGAAATCCGCAATCGGCTAACTCGCTTTCCAAGTCGTGTCTTTGAATATACTCATCTGGATCGAAGTCATCACGCGAAACAAAGTCACGTGGATCAAAGCCGTCCATTTGATCTTCCAAACTGGTTTGGGTAACGTACTCGTCTGGGTCGAAGTCACGTTTGGTCAACATACTGTCAAAGTCATAATCACCATCGGTAACAAAAGATTCCAAGTCGTAATCTTCACTGCTAATAAAACCATCGAAGTAATAATCATCCTGACAAACAAGATCGGATTCTCTTATGACACCGCGTACCAATTCGGTACAATGATTGGCTTTATCTTCGCCAACAATTTCCATAATTATTGAGCCAAACAATCTGTCAATAACTTTCTTAACTAAATTTCTAATAAACTTTTTCATAACTGTATTTCCTTTTCTGTGCTTGTGGCACTTTTGTTTTGATCGGCGGCAACGTGCCGCCGATCTTTGTAGTTTGATCGACGGCAACGTGCCGCCAATCGGTTAGTGAATCAATCAATTCTCGGTAAGTATGCCGTCATCGTCAACTTCGAAGTTGGTTGTGCCAACACAGTCGCCGAAGAATCCTACACCCTTCATAGTAATCTCCCCCACTTCCTCGCCGTGGTCATTAAACAAGATCAGTGTTGTTATTGCTTGCATGACTTCGGCTTGATCGAGTGATGGCGCTTCAACATCGGGATCATACGATGTAGTTTCAATTTCCAAATCCGCCGACAAATGGCAGAGGTATTTGGTTCCGTCCACGCTGATTTCGACTTCTTCTTTTTCGTAAGTAATTTCAGACATTTTATTTTCCTTTTTGGTTGGGTGTCGTAAGTCCCTGTGGAACTTATTTGTTTGTTTGTTCATGATTCTATTTCTTCAAGACATTGCAAAGTTTCAACCACAACTTTCCAGTCGGCATCGGTGCAAGGATTGGTGTCAAGTGTAAGAACATCTTTTGACACTGTATCGCTGTTTGCTCCACTGTCGAACAGGTGGGTTGCTAAGTTTATACAATCATCGTCAGTCATTGCTCGATTCCCGACAAACAATTCTTCGTATGCAAAACCTTTAATGATTGCATCCCGCCATTTTACATATTCAACTTTTGGATTCAGTACAACCAAAGTGTTGTACATAGATATTGCCGTGAACCAAGTCGCTTTTGCTTTGTCATATTCACCCTGCAATAAGTAAGATTTAATTCGTGTATTGAATACTTTTGCTATTTCGTTTAAGTCTTTTCGTGTTACCATTTGTAATTCCTTTCTAAGAATTGTTTGTGAGTCGCTCATTTACTTCGCACCGTATTTCCAAACACATTAAGTCCACCATAGGACTAATCATTCCGAGTTGAAGCACTTCCATTTTATTTAAGACAGATAACATTTTTTCCCGATCAACTTCTGGATAGTATTTATGATCAAGTAAATGTTGCAAGGTTCCGAGCAACAAAAAGCACTCGCCATGCAAGTCTTTTATTTTGTCGTAAGCGGGAGTTGCTGCTATTGTTGTTGTTGATTCGTAAGTCATTTGGTAATTCCTTTCTAAGAATTGATTTAGTTTACTTTCCATATTCCTGTGACCATTATTTCAGTAACGCCTTTCCAGTCTTGTTCCTTCATTGAATCTTTTTTCTGTTGAAGTGCCTGTTCTGCTTCTTTCCGTGTTTCCCATGTTCCGAGTACGTGTGGGTCGCAACTGTCATTTGTTATTATTATTACAAACATTTTTTAATTCCTTTCTAAGAATTGTTTTTATGAGTTCAAGATTGCGTCATGTAAATCTTCTTGGTCGGGTAAGTCTAATTCACTAAAAACTTTGGTAGTGTCAATAACCTCTCCCGCATCGTCTGTGATTAAGACATAAAAGGGTTTTCCGTAACATGGAAAACCTTTTTCATCTCTGGGTCCGATCCATAATCCGTTTTCGTCTTGGTACTTGTTCATAACTATTTCCTTTTTGTTTTGCCCTGTGGCGGTTTCGTAATTCATGGCGACGTTGCCATGACAACGAACAGTACAGCGTTCCGTACTGTTCGTTATCGTATAACGTCAGACACTTTTCCAATTCGATGCAGTGTGATACTGCATACGTTTACCAGTTTTCATATCAATCCAATGGAACGCACAGACGCTTCCACCGACAATACGTATTGTATTGCCTTTGATATGAGTTACTTTCCCCCAGTGACCTTTCAGATTTCCTTTGATACAGTCAACTGTATCACCGATTTTAATTTTCGGATGATTCATAGTATTATCCTTTCATGATAATAGTTGTAAGGTTTTAATTGTGTCCCTCGAAATAAGATTGAGATTTTATTTTGCCATCTCTAATAACATCGTTCACTCCTACACCGTCTGTTGTTACGATCAATGCTTTTCGTAACAGCCAATTCCTTGCGATGATTTTGTCTGCCCTGTTTCATTTCATTCTGGTATTAGAAGGGGTCACGGACTTAATCGAATAAACTTTCGCGAAGATGTTATTGTCTTTTTAGCGTTCGTTCTTATTGTTTGACCGTGTCTCCGACTTTCTTGGTGAGCGATTTTTAGTCGTTACGTTGTTTGTATGCAAGGATGATTCTCGCCAACGCCCGCCGTGCCGTGTTACTTTCCGATTTCTGTTTACCGCGTTATTCTGTTGGCGGGTTGCTGATCTGATCGGATTTCACAGATGGGTCAATATGTTTGATGCGTAAATACTATCGACCATTTGTTGATACGTCAATGCAAAATCATCGCTTTTTCTATATATGGCTTCGGAATCACGTGATAACACGTCGCACTGTACAGAAACGCACGTTCTCGATCGAGATTTATTTTGAGATTTTGCGTGTATTTTGCAAAGATCGCTGCAAAATCGATCGAAAATGCACACCCAAAATCGATTAAAAAAGCGACCAAAAACGCTGCAAAATGAGTCGATTCTTAAGCGACTTAATTCGAAAGCGAAACAGTAATTTCTTTGCCGAGCAGAACGTTCCCGCCAGAAATTGTAAACGTAGTTCCTGTAAGGGCTGTATCGTTTATTGCTTCCAAACCATTATTGAGTTTCATTTCGCCAAGTATGTTTGTTATGTTTGTCGGCATATCAAGTTGGGCGTTCGTGTTTTTCTCAATCGTAAAAGTTCCGCCGTACATTGTCAAAGCCGTTTGGATTTCTTTTGCATTAAAATAACAAACCGATCCGCTTGCAATAATAAGGTTTTCTATTCCATCGACTTCCGAAGTATTGTTCAGTTCGTACTTGCCGCCACCGTACAAAGATATGTTGCCGCCCTCGGCATTGTCGGTAACATTGAAGCGACCTTCGCAAAGGATGTTTGAATCGTCTGCACCATCTTCGATTATCACTTGCGAAACAATTCCCGTTGAAGTATTCGAGGCGGGATTTATTCTGTTGCCACTCATTATGTAGATGTTTGAAACTGCGGCAGTGGAGAAAACTGTTATGGTCGAGTTGCAGTTGGCTATGTAAAGATTGGAAATTGTCCCGCTAATGTTGCAACCATCAATCGTATCTTTGGTGTTCCTGATTATTACTTCATCGGCAATGGCATACGGATAAAATTGTGCCTGAGTATCGACCAAGATACTTGTTGCTTGCAACGCAATACGCAAATCCTCCACTCCTGCATCCTGAGAAAATAGTTTGCCGAAGTAAATCCTTTCGCAGATCACCGCACCTGTTTTGGGATTGTTCACTCCGTTCTCAATAAACATGGCATAATCATTTGCATCTGGTTTTGTATCGCCGACCCAATTTGAGTCGGTACTCATGTTTCCATCGGTTGCACCAGACCAGACTATTCTTTCCGCTTGCGTTATGGCGATTGATGCGCCGTTTGATGCGGGAGCATCCTGTGTTTGAAAACTGGTGTATCCCGATGCCGAACCTGTTGGCGTTCCCGCAACGCTTGCAATGAGAAGCAGCGTGCCACTTCGCTTAACTATTGCATCAACAACCAAATCTTTGATGTCAATGGTAACGTCTGCTGAAACTCCACTTCCTACATCAAAAGTGTAAGTTGATTGGGTTGTTTCGGCGTTACCAAATCCGCCACTCCCGCCAGACCATGAAACTGCGGTTTCAGATATTAAATAAGTTGCTTCGTTTTCTACGAAGTCTTGATTCAACCTCGCCAATGTTACGGTCTGGGTTGTTGTGCCTGTACTTCTGTTGTACGGCAATCTTAAGTTTGCCTTGGTGATGGTTGAGGGATCAGTGATTCCTGAAACATCGAAAGAAAAGATGCCATTGTATTTGTAAAAAGAACCAAGAATATAATACGCACCGATAGATTGGGAACGGTCTGTGCCATTCTGTTGAGTTGTGTTGTTCCCATTCAACCAAGTATCTTTGTCAACTGTTACAGTTGTTACATTAGACAATGGAAAAAGTCCTGCCAATATCCGTGAGTACCAAGCCGCCTTTTGAAACAATACCATTTGTCCACACCGCATTGCCCAATCCACTGCGTTCGTCTATAACGCCGCCTTCATACAGTGTGCAGTTTGTAATTGTTACACTTGCTGCCGTTGATTGGCTAAGGTCGAAAGTGCCGCCGTTCACTGCCAAGGTCGTAAGCGTTCCGCTTGTTGTGTATTGCACCAACGCTCCACTGTGTTGCGTAAGTGTTGTACAAGTCGCTGCACCACTTACAACAAAGATCCCACCGATAATTTCTGCCGTTGTAACATTTGATGCCGTTGTAACTTTCCCCGCCGAGGCAGTTATAGTTGTATTAGTTACCGAACTGCCGATTATTACTTTTGCGAATCTTGCCTCAATCAGATCAACATTTGTTGCGGTTGAACTGTCGGCAACATTCACCGTTCCCCTTGAACCCAACACCCGCAAGTTTGTAACCGTTCCCGCAAGATGCAACATATCACTTGACTCGCTACCGTCATTGACATTGACAGTGGTTTGAGTTCCATCAAAACTTTGGTACGCACCCTTGCCACTCAACTCCATTTCCGTTGCGTTGATTGTACACTTCGGATTGATTCCGCCTGTGAAATCTGAGTCGTAAGTTATATCCGAAGCGTGTGAACCCGCAGTAGAAATTGCAGTGTTACCACTTATGCCTACTGTTCCTTGGGTTAGTGTTATGGGATAATCTCCCGCAGTATCAACTGTTGGCGGGTCGGGGCTTGCAACTATGTCCAACGCAGCAATCGAGTTTATTGAATCAACAATTTTAGCGGCAAGATCATCTATTGATAACCCGTTTATTCCTATGGTTGCGCCTGTTGCAGAGCCAGAGTTGTCAAAAGTAAATTGCTGCGACGTGCCATCTGAATCTTCAATGGTAAAAGTGTCTGTGTCAAGATCGGCATTCGCAACCGTTGAAATTACTTTCATGCTAGCCGTTGCAGCAACTCCACCGCTTTTTCCAAAACTTCTTTTAATTTGTGAACCAATACGAAATGCCGCAAGTGTTCCCGAAACAGGAATAGAACCGTGAAAGTAACCTTGTTCAGTAGTCGAGCCGTCTGCAATGATTGCCGTATCGCCGTTTACAGGCAAAGTATTTCCTGACCAGTTTGTTGCATCGGCTAAATCTGTTGGATCAGTTCCGCCGCCTTCCCAATATCTTGTATCTGGCATTTATTTCACCACTTTCCTTTTGGGCATTCTTCACCCTCAAGTTTTATTTTGGCTGCAACGAAGCAACCGCAACCACCTTCTTCTTCAATACAAACTCCAAAGTCATAAGTTGGACACTCCAAGCATAACGCTTTTCTGGTTTCCATTGTTGCTTCGTCCGCTGCATCAACCCCAAGTTCCGCTTTGAGTAATTGTGCGCCGCCTTTTATTAAACCCATCAAACCTTTTTTGGCACAAGAAGTGCAACCACGCTTTTTTTGCGTTCTGTTTTTCGAAGGATCACCGACAGGTCTTGCCGCAGCCTGTTGATCGTACTTATCTTTTTGTTTTTGCCAAGGTCGCACTGGCAACTCATCTAATTTTTCTTTTTCTTTCTGGTTTTCTTGACGAATCTCGTCCGCCAATAACTGCCTACGTTTATTCACTTCTTGCACCACACCTTCCATTTGTTCCAGTTCTTGTTTAGTTAGTCCTTCATAACCTTCTTGCACTATTAAGTGCCAATCTGTTCTTTCATCGTGACTTACTTCGTACGACTTTTTCATATCTCAATCTCCATACCAAGTTGGAGTTGGCGAATCTGTTGGGTGAATCTTGATTCTTACCTTGGCACATATTCTTGAAGCCGAATCCTCACAAGTCAAGCAACGCGAGTCGTTTTCTTGTGAGTCAGTACAATGGCTGCAAGGGTATTGCTTGTTGTGTATATCCAAGTGCGTTGTGGTTGGATAAGTACAATCACACCATTCATCGGGTGCTGATCCACATTCGCAACTGCCACACAACCAATCGCCATCGCAACAGTCGTTACAATAAGTACAATCGCAATACCAAATCAAAGGCTTGCCATAATAATCTGTTCCGTCATAAGGTGTATTGGGATAGAACGAAAGCCAAGTTGCGTTCCCGCAATCGTCATGGGGAATTGTACAAGTCATTAAGCCGCCTGCTCCGGGATTGGAAACAGGGTCGGCATCATAATATCTTGTGGTTGGGTGAAACGCCGCAAGCGTGTTTGTTACTCTTACCGAAGATGTAAACTCGGTGTCAGGTGGACAAGAACAGCCAACGCTTAACAATTCGGGAACGCCTGCGACCGAATCGGCGTCTGTACAGTTTGTATTGCAATTACTACTTTGCCCCCACCATCTGCCTATGTATCCCCAAGCGGGTTCGGCTAAGCCACCAAAAGCAGGATCACTGCAAGCATTGGCGTTTGATGGAGTACAATCAAGTCCTAAGTTACTTGTACCCATTACACTTCTTGCCTGTTCTGTCAATCCTTTTATTTCGAGTTGCCAAGAACTAACGCAGCCTGCACCCGAATCAAAAGCCATGTAAGCCTCTATGTGGTGTGGATTAAAAGTTCCACATTCCCAACAAGCGTGTCCGACATAGCCAGAACAAGCACCTGCATTTATGTAACCGCATCCGCAATCACTTCCTTCGGCTGTTGGCGACGTACACATTGCCTGCTCAGACGAGCCGCCTTGTTCAGTTCCGCCTCCGTCCCCCCAATCATCAAGCGATGAAGCCCATCCAGAGTTTACAGGGTAGCAAGGATTATTGTCGGGGTTGCAAGGTTCAGTTGGGCAACAAATATCACAAGTAACGCCCGCAACAATAACATCTTCTGCGGGGCATTCTGAATATGGATACGCTTCTGAACAGCAACACTTGTTGCAATCACAACTGCCAGACCAATAACCGCCCCAAAAACAGTTACAAAGATTACTGCCTTCGGTGTCCCAACCTGAGCCAAGCCCCCTTGTAAGTCGAACGTGGTGCTTGGTTGCAATATACATAGCCTCGCCGTAAAACCCACCGTCCATATCAAGTTGTGTCCACGGCGTGAGTATACTTGGGTCTTTTCCTGTATAAATTGTGCCGCCGCAAGGTTCAGAAAGTGGTGGTTTGGAATTACAACACACTGAACCCTGTATAGGGAAGGATTCAAGTTCAAAAGTTATATCAATGTATTGCTTGCAGTCATGACCATCGCCACAAGCATTTGGCGCACAGTCGCAATCTGTCCAATGACCTCTTGTGCCGCCCGATGGATCACAGTCGCCCTTGCACCCGCCGCACTCGCCACGGTACGCCGTATTGTTTTTGTATGGGCAGGCTTGGTTACAAAATCTGTCGTGGGGTCGTCCTGTCATTTCTATATCCTAGCAAGTAACACAAGTACCGTCGTAACTATTTGAGGCTTGAAACGTATAACACAAAGTGCCATCCGATTGCCTCGTCATGAACATAAGAACAATAGGAGTTGTTTTAAGGGGGAACTCGTATTGTGTACAAGGTGGTCCCGATGGCGTGGTGTCATCATCACACAAGCCAACAATGGCATGATCAAGCACAGTATCTCCGCCTCCAATCGCTTGCAACATAAAGTCCCCAACACCAAAGGTTTCGTCAGTGCCAGGCGCGGTATTGTAGCCTGTGTTAAAAGATTCAAGCATATTCACAGCCTTCGCTGTATACGGTTCTACATTATGTATTGGACACACCACATTCAAGCAGGGGTCTGCAAGCGGATCAAGATAAGAATTGTCACTTTGAAAACCAATGTCAGAGGTCATGTACTCACCCCAACTTGTATGGTTTAAGTTTTCACGCCATTGCCAAAAGCCTTGAAGTTGCACCGATGGATCAGAGCCGCCACAATTATTCAGACAGCAACTACTCGTCAAGCGATCGCGTGTTTCCAAACACACGGCACAACACTCAGGGTTTCCTGTTTCGGGATAAACCTCGCACCATGCGTATTCATAGACGTTCGGATTGTACAGCGACTCATCCAAAACGTGAGCGCGTAAAAGTTTTGCAAAGAAATAAGGCTTGGCGTTTTCCAAATCTCTTATTCTATTGTACAAGTTTTCATTGCTTAATTCTGCGGGCATATTTTGAGTATACGATTCATAGTGCCGCAAAGATGCCATCATCCGCGACCACATTGCAGGACTAAGTTCGCCAAGTCCTGTTGTTATCTCAGGATAGATATAGTTGTTTGCACCACTCATGGTGTTTGCCCAATTTGCAGATCGCCGAAGTTTGTAAGATTGGGAAACTTTTGAACCCATCGAACATCAGCGGCGAACTTGTCTGCGTTCAACTTAGGCTTGCCGTCGGGTTCTGTTATTGCTACCTGTCTGGCGTGGAACAACTCATCGGCGGCAAACTTATGAGTTGCCGTCCATACATTTCCATTTGTCACGCTTGCTTGCACACCCAAGTATAGCAAACTTCCCATGGGAAAGTTTTGCCACGCACCCGCATTTCTAGTGTTTGTCATTTGTCGAATCAAGTCGAAGTCTGGTGCGTTTGCAAAGGGGGATCGAATGTCTAATGTTTGTTGGAATATCGCTATTGATAAGGGCTTGCCATGTACGTCAATCCCAATTCCACCTATGCCGCCAGAATCATCGTTAGGATCAGACAAGCCTTCCAAGTTGTAAGGTGGTGCAGAAGCAAAGTTACGCCAAGTATCTACGAAAGTACCCCGAACCCCTGTTGAAACCGCCGTAAAAGTTCCCCCGCCATCCAAACCCGCAACCACATAATTGCAAGTTATTGTTTGTAAGAAAACACTTTTTGTGCTTGCGCTTATGTCGTAACTTTCGCAAGTCATTTGTCTATCTTCTGGGTGCGGGTCACCAAGTTCAGGAACACCTTCGCTGCGCAAAGCACGCATAGCCGTTAGGGGGTCGCCATCAAGTTCATCATTAAAAACACTGAACACCCGCTTTGCCGTGGGCGAAGATAATGCGCTTCGTTGCAGAGTTCTTGAACCAATCTTTTCGTTTACTACTATATTCATTGTAACGGTGTTTCTTTTGTATTGTCTGCTGTGATTTCCGTATTAGCGGCAGTTTCTTTTTGCAAGTCTTTTGATGCCGACAACTCCCTTGCTATTTTGTTTGCAGTTGTTTCTTGTCGAAAGTTCGATTGTTTTATTTTTTCCCAAGTGTCAGATTGTCCAACTTTTGCAGAACCGATAACCGTGGAAATTGACGAGGAAAATCCTTCAATCTTTTTAGGCAAAAGGGAAGCGGCTATTTTGCGCCCATCGTCATCTTCTTTTGGTTTTGGTAAAAGATCAGTCCCTGTTTTCATTGCCCGCCATTGTTCTTGGGCTTGGGTTACGCCAAGGCGTTCATTAAGTTCTGCCTTTCTAATAGTCAGAGCAGAAAACTTATTCATTATTTCTTCAAGCCTTTTTTCTTCTTCCTTCTTTCGATCAACAGGAAAACCTTGCCTATTTTCTTTTCTTGCTATGCTTTCCATTCCCTTTTCGCTTAAAACAAGTTCGCCATCTTCTGATTTTGTAAGAGATAATAATTCTTTCAACTCTTTTAGAACGTTTACCCTTTCCTCCGATGCTGCATCTCTGGGTCGTGACTCATCTTCTGGCTTACCACCACCCATTATCGCTTCGCCTATCGCTTCGCCTATCGCTCCAACTACCGCTTCGCCTCTGGCTTCTGCATCTCCAATAAAATCTGGTGGCTTCCAAACTTCCGCTTTTGTTTTTCCTTCGGACAAAACTTGCGTTATGGTTTGTGTAATTTCTTCGGGTGTTTGGGAATCAATGCCAGACAAAACCTGTTGAATCTTTTGGACAAGTTCTTCGGGTTTTTGGAAACCTGCTTCGGTTAGTGTTTGCGTGATATTTTGAGTAAGTTCTTCTGGTTCTTTGGCGTCTGAATCCTCAACAACAACCTGTTGAATCTTTTGAGTAAGTTCTTCGGGAGTTGAATAATCTCCTTCAACAATTTCCTGTTGAATCTTTTGAATCATATCTTCGGGTGCTTTGATCCCCGCTTGGGTCAGTGTTTGCGTGATCCGTTGAGTTAATTCTTCGGGTGTTGGGGAATCAATGCCAGACAAAACTTGCGTAATCTTTTGAGTTAGTTCTTCGGGTGTTTGGGAATCTCCCACAACAACAGCCTGTCGGATTTCTTGAATCATATCTTCGGGTGCATTGATCCCTGCCTCGGTCAACGCCTGTGTGATGTTTTGAGTTAGTTCTTCGGGAGTTTTTAGTTCTAAAAAAGGCGACAAAGCAAGCGTGAAGTTTTCCATGATTTCCTCTGGTGTTCGAGGGTTATCAACTCGCAAAACTGCTTGAACCCTTTGAATCATATCTTCGGGTGCTTTAATCCCTGCCTCGGTTAAAACCTGAGTTATACTTTGAGTAATAGTTTCGGGTTTTTGTTGATCCGAGCCTGAAATAGTTTGTTGAATTGTCTGAATAAGTTCTTCGGGCAGTTTGAAGTTAGCACTCGAAACAATTTGTCTAATCACCTGAGTAAGTTCTTCGGGTGCTTGTGTGTCTACACCCGAAACGATTTGTTGAATCTTTTGAGTTAATTCTTCGGGTGCTTGTGTGTCTACACCCGAAACGACTTGTTGAATCTTTTTGGCAACTTCAACTCGAAACGAGTCCATCATGGGCGCAGCCTTCGCAATGGCATCTTCAATCTGTTTTGCAAGCGAAGTTCCGTCTGCCTTTTTGTTGGCGATGAGGTCTTGGATTTCTTTCACCAATGCTTCTGGTGCTGCTTCACCAAATCCATCTTCCAAAACATCTTTGATTTCTTCAAGAACATCTACCGTTTGGTCTAATTCACCTGTGGGCGTAACCGCCTTATCAGTGAACGCACCGACTATTGCGGAAGCCAAAATCTTTGGATCGTCTTTTGCATCAGGTCTAATTATTTTCGCCCGCTTGAAAAGCCACGCTTCTACATCTCTGTCTACCTCACCTTGTATATCTCGCTTGCCGCCTCGCGAAACATCTTTGCGGTTTGCGATTCTACTTTCCAATGCTTTTATTTCTGCATCCGCCTGAACAACTTCGGGGTTTGTACTTTCGCCAAACCATTCAAAGGCAAGCATTTCCCTGTTTGCTTTGAGAACAAAAAGTTTTATCTGAAAAACTAAATCAGTAAAGAAGTTTTTGAAAAAGTGCTTAATCTTAATAACCGCAGCACCAACCGCCGTAATTGCTCTTTCAAAATTATTTCCCGTTGTTTGGTCTACTTCGAAGAAACTGTGGAGGGCGTTGCCGACTTCGCCGCCCATATCAACAACCAAATCTCTGAGGTCTGTAAATGTTTTCTTGTATTCGTCCCACAACAAAGACATCGCACCTACGGCTACGTGGATGGCACGCGGTAAGTTTATTTTAATCCAAGTGATTGTATTCTTGATGAAATCTTGGATTCTGGTTTTGTTACTTTCAAGGGCTGCACCAATTTTGTTCCACAAGTTTACCTGTGAGTTTGCTGCACCCCTAAGCGTTGGTTCTAAAATATCGGTTATGGTAATCATAACATCAGCGATTGCCGACTGAACTATCTTGAAAGACGTTGCCAAAGTATCGCGTTGGGTTGCGGCGATCTGTTTAGTGAATCCATTTACATTTGCAAGTTGAGACGTGTACTTTTGAATCGCCGCTTCGCCCTGTCCGATGAGTTGCAAGAACGCCACGCCGCCCCTTGCACCAAACATCTGCACGCCAAGGTCAGCAATTTCCATATCGGACAAGTGTTGCGTTGCCCGCACAAGATCGCCAACCATTTTGCTCATCGGCTTCATTGCACCAGCAGCATCCGTCACCGATACACCCAACTTCGCAATTTTCTTTTGAACCTTACTTGTTGCAAGACCCATCAAGACTTTGCGCAGACCTGTGCCTGCCATCGAACCACGATTGCCCGCAGCAGCCAACGCCGTCAATGCACCAACAATTTCTTCTACATCTTTGCCAACTGTTTTACCAACCGCACCAACATACTTCATCGCCTCGCCAAGATCGGTTGCATCCATGTTCGCAGAAGTGAATGCCTTGGTCAAGACATCCATCGTATGTTCAAGGTCTGATGCTTGAAGTTGCATCCCACCCATAACTCTTGCGGCAATATCTGCGGCACTTGCAAGATCAAGACCAGAAGCCGCAGCGAAGTCAAGCGTTGGAGTCATCGCCGTAATTACATCTTTGGTTTTGAAACCCGCCATTGCAAAGATCGACATTGCATCAGCGGCTTCATTTGCACTGTATTCGGTAGCCCGCCCCAATCGTCTTGCTTCCTCACGCAATGCCGCAAACTCTTTTGTGGTTGCACCTGTCAACGCTTTCACGCGAGCCATAGACTGCCCGAACTTTGCACCGACCACCACCGACAATGCAACAAAAGCCGACAACGCAAGAACACCACGCTTCGCCCATTTTATTATCGAAGAAAATAATGTGGTTACAACTTTGTAGATTGTTTTAATAACCGCACCAACAACTTTGAACGCAGCAGACAAAACATTCTTGATAAGACTTGCAAGACCACCAAGAACTTTTCCAATAACAGAAGCACCGCCACCTGCAATGCTTATGGCACTTTTCATTCCTGCTTTTAACTTGCTTAGATTCGCCCGAACCTCAACAAAGACTTCGCCTACTTTTCTACCTGATGCCATTTATTCTTCTACCTTCGTTGGTGCAATACCCATGCTTGCAAAAGTCGCTTTGATCTGTGCGGGACTTGAAACACCCTGAGAGGATGGAGCGAGAGGTGCGGATTCGCCACCATCCCCCCAAGGATTTGTCAGTTTCAAAACCTCTGGCACTTCTCGATAATACGCAACGAATTGGGCAAGCGACATTTTCCACACAACATCAATAGGAGTCGAAGATACCGAAGCGAGAATTAAAATAGATCGAACCCAATTTACGGGTTCGTCGGTTCGTTTCCCAACTCATCTTCATCTCCTTCTTCAATTTCTGGTGTTCCAATAATCTGCCCAAGTATTTCAGTCGCATCGGTTATTCCATCAAACAAGTTCATCACACTATTTTGTGTGATTTCTTTGTGATTGCCAGATACCGAACGCCACAAAAGCCAAGACAATCCTGTGAAAGTCATGGCTTCATTAAGCATTGCATCAATGTCAAGCGGGGTCTTTATCCATTCGGAATAAAGTATTCGCTTTTCACTGTTTGGCAATTCTGATTTATTGATTTCTTTTCTTCGCTCGTTTTTCAAGTGTTCACAAAAGCCTGCCCAATCGGATAAACCAAGTTGGGCAAACTCATATTGCGAACCTCGAAGCGTAACATAAATAGGACTCTTGATTGCTTTTTCAATCGTTGTCATTCTGCACCTCTTTCTAAATTATGCTGACAGGGTAAACAATGGCGAACCTGTACCACGGAACGTATAAGAAATCTCATTTGCTCCGTCAATGTTCACAGTCGTATCTACGCCTGTAACAATAATATCGCCTACAATCTTGCCATCAGTCGAATCATCACAGAAAACAAAGGTTGCTGATTCAGCCGTATCCCCAATACCTGTAACGATAGGTCCCGTGCCGCCTGTTGGTTCAAACGCTGTTGCTGTTGAATCCCATAATGAAGTCCAACTGCCAGACCAAGACTTTCTGCCACTGATATAAGTATCCCAGTGACCTGACGTTGCCGCCACGCTCATTGCAGTCGTATCAAGTTCTGCTCCCGCAAAACTAATCGACCACTCTTTTACATTACTCGTAACCCCTATACCCGCAAAGGTAACACTTCCGCCCAATCCATTTACTACTGCCATTTTTCTAGTCCTTCAATCCTGTGGCAACATAGTCGCAGGTATGCCGCCATGATGTTCCCTCCAA
>Ga0080013_1003631_pt1 | contig 15999 bp, 26 predicted proteins | sample ETNvirenome_6_85_FD_69236 | JGI IMG/M metagenome (GOLD analysis project Ga0080013, IMG submission 69236) | Marine viral communities from the Pacific Ocean - ETNP_6_85 (SPADES assembly) (version 2) | ecosystem: Environmental > Aquatic > Marine > Oceanic | place: Pacific Ocean | collected 2013-06-19
AAAGCACCTGTATTAAGCTGGACTGAGGATTGCCCTCTCTCTATGGAACCGGAGGTATAATTACTACCGGTTACATTAAGAATATCCGCCATTTGTCTATCTCCTTAATTAGGATTAAGTTCGGATAGACTACATAAATTTTATATAAGCCTAACCAAACAAGTTGTCAACACCATCATCAAGGCCCTTTATCGCATCAAACACATCGTCTGATTCTGATCTTCCTGGGTCTTGATTGTTTGCTCCCGATGCGGACGTAGGCATATTTCGGACATTCTTCATTTGGTTTAACATATCCTTCTTTGCAGAGTTTGCAACATTCTCATTGTTCTGGCCACGATTTAGCAAGTAATTAACATCATCTAATGTCATTACATGCTCCTGAGCCTTAGATTTGAATGTTTCAAAATCTTGATCTGACATTTTATGCTTTTCCCTAAATGCTTGCTCTTCAGTAACTCTGGCATTAGCTTGTTGGACTTGTTGAGCCCTTTGCTTTTCAGATTGGATCATCTGTCCAACCCTACCTTGTACCATCCTATCTACATGAGCATTCATTAGTTTAGCGCTATCAGAATCAGGATCTGTCATTGCTTCCTGTTGATCAAACATAAAATCTTCTTCAAGACCAAGATGCTCTTGAATTGACTTTTCTGGTTTGCCACCATTCACCAAATAATTCCTAACATGATCTACTAATCCACTATCGTTCTTCATCGCTTCCAGAACTGGTACAAAAGGTTCAACCGATTTGTACTGATCTGATAAACGGACAGCTTCTCTACTACTATCTTCGTATCTCTTTTTCCAGTCTGTGCTGTCATTTGAAGACTGTTTCACGTTATCGGAGCCATCATCGTGTTGTACGTGGGTTACCTGTTCGGAGCCACTTGTTTGATTTTGGGTTACCTCAGTGTTTTCTATTATTCCACCATTAACTTCATTTTCGAGTTGGTTGAAAAAATCCGAGGAGCCTGTATCGGTTTGTGCTTCTGCAGCTTCAAATGAATCTGCTTGCATACCGATCTCAGGGTTACCTTGTTCTTCTGCCATTATATCTCCTTTTTGAGTTGGTCAATGTGCGTAACATACTATTCTTTGGAATCACCTTCCAAACTATTTTTTACGGACTGTAACATATTGCCTGCTTGTTGCTTCTGAGACTCTACGTTGTTGGACATTACATTCCGTAATAATTTTTGCTTTCCTTCTGTTTCAACATACTGCTTACCCATCTGAGATTTTACTTCTTCTTTCTTTTTATTAATCTCAACATCGGCTTGCATAACTTTTTGTTTAATACCAGCTTGCACCAATTGTCTTTCAAGGGTTTCAATCGTGCCCTCCTTATCCTTGACCGCCTCATTAAGCTGTTCAACTTGCCCCGACAACTGTGCATATAATGATTTCCTTTTTACAATATTTTCCTTGTTTTTAATATCAGTTTCAGCGAGTACTGCTATATCATCTACCACTCCGAGTGACATTAACTGCTTTAATTCTTCAAGATATGCCCACCTATTAACTGGTAGAGTAGAGCCTTGCATTACCCTTACATCATATTTAAGTGACTCTATATCCATTGATTTACCTATAGCTTCTCCCATATCATTATAAATAGGTATATTCACTTCCTGTTCTCTTTGTTCTTGTATAGCAGAAGGTTGAATCAATCTAAATCGTTTATAAGCTGAATATGTAGATTGTGAAAACTGAAGTACCATATTACCTAATTGACGTAAAGCGGGTTCAATAGAAGTACTCATCCATTGCTTAATACGTCTAGTACCATATTCATCTAAAGCCAACATACCCCGATAGGTTTCTCCTGCTTGAGAGCTATCTCCCATCATAGAGCTATATATACCAGCTAAATACTCCATATCACCCTTACCTTCTTGAACTATCTGAAAGAAAGCACTTGCAAGAGGTGCTGGGATTACTGGAGTAGGTCTTTCTACACCAGGTCTAATTGGAAGTAAAGCTCCAGGACTAGAGGAATACTTTTCCCATATCTCAGCATCAATAGAGCCTTCTTCATACATCCATCTAAGACTAGAACCTAATGAAGCATTATGTACCATAATCTGATGTGCTTTATTTATTTCCTGCTGCTTACCAATTAGTGGTGATACAGCTGATATTGGATATGGAGTACCTGTCCATTTATAATGAAAAGGAACTAATGGATATTCTGTAATAGTATCGGGTAGAACTTGCTCATATATAAGCTTATCACCTGCTAGGCAAGTCTGCTTTACACGAGTAGAATAAAACTGCACCTGATCTACTACATTCTCTGCTATTTTAGGATCCTTCATAAGAATATTAAATTCTTTTTCAGTAATAATCTTATTCTCAATCTTAGATGCTTCTGCTTGGAGCTGACTCATAACTTCTTGTTCAGCTACTTGTAATTGCTGTACCATCATATCCTGAGCTTTCTGCATTTCAAGTTCATATCTCTCTGGTAGCATATCACCAGATTGAACTGCTTCTTGCATTTGTTGTTGCTGCTCTAATAATCCTACTTCCATTTCAGCTTGCATCTCTTTCATCTGCACACTAGCCTGTTGTTTTATAGCCTTTAACTGCTCTGGATCAGGTGGTATACGATAAAATAGATTGATATAGGATACTTTAATCTTTTCATAAACTTCAAAGAACTCAACTAATTGATCTATTTCTCCCTTAGCAGTTATAGCTAGATCAGAATCTACATCATCATTATATGTAAATAACTTTTGTTCTCCATCACCTGTAGATCGCATTGAATATGTAGTTTGAGACTGATCATCACTATTTGAATTAGCTATCTTACGCTTATGGTCAGGAAAGATATTCATAAGATGATTCTTAGGTAGGACTTTACGGATCATAACAAAAGCTGCATCACGAAATAACATATCTCTTGACTTAGGATCTATAAAGATATCAAAAGGTTCTGGCTGTTGTACAATAACTTCACCCATACCATTATCAGCATCTTTATCTATAGTGACAAGAAGATAACCAATACCCTTAGTTACTGAATCATTTATAGCATTAGTATAAAGTGTAGAGCCATTAGAGTTATGCCAAACATAATCAGTAAGATCAGAAAGTACTGCAGCTACATCAGTATCACTACCCTCTACCCCTATAGCTTGCCATCTAGGATTATTTGCTGTAGCATAGAAATTAAGCATCTCAACAACTGGGAGTATCCTATTAATTGTAAATGTTGGCATTCCTTGTTCTTCCAAAGAATCCTTCTCATTTGCTCCTAACTGTTCATCATGAGCAAATTCATATCCTTTTTGATTTATTTGTTGCCACTGTCTCCTCGTGGAGCTATCTGCCAGATGGTATAATTGTCGAATCTGGTCTACTTTCTTGTTCTGTTTTGCCATTCTTGCACTCCTTTAATGGTAGGTGTTTGTGATCTACGTCACATATTTTTGGGCAGCTGTACCTCGCCTGCGGACACTCATCGGTAATATAATCGCCATACCTAACAGTTCCTAAAAATATTAATCCCAGTAATAGATTCCATAACACAATTCATTTGTGAACTCCTCGGGTAAAAGACCATGCCCCTATATTGAGCATTGCTATTCCCAAAAGATGGTATCCACCGCCATGACTGTATAAATAGATATTTAACAGGCCGACTAATAGGTTTATCCATCGTGTTGCTTGGAACATTTCATCTTTCTTCATTTAAAGGCAGACCTTCCATATATTCTAGCCTTTCTATTGTCTGTTGTGCCACCCTTTCCTCTTCTACAAATTTGCTTCCAATAGTATCAAACCACTTTCCAGTTTCTTCATCCCTAATATATCTTTCTTCTGAAAGTGGATGTTTAAATTTACTAGTCCAATGTTTAGATTTTTGATCATAAGGGTCTATTCCAGTTTCCCTAAAATATTCATAGGCATCTCTATAGTTATAGTCCCATTTTTGCCTTTGAACACCACGTTCAGCTAGAAAGATATCATATTCCTGATTACCTTTGTTCTGCTCCGGATCCATTGGTTTTGATAAAAAGTCTAATACTCCCATTATTTCTCTACCTCTTCTAATTCTTCTTCTATTTCGCTTGGAGTAGGCTCTTCTAGCAATACGCCAAAGTCTTTAAAAAGCCACTCTGCCAATAATTTTGACAATGCTTCTTTAACTTTTTCCGCCATTATCGCAACCCACTGCCACCTCTTCTACGGCCACGTTGGCCTTTGCCTCTCCTACGACCTGCTTCTATTTTAACAGGATCCGTAGGTACGGTAGCATATATATTGCTATCTCCTGTATTCAATAGTGCGGAAAATACGATTAACTTAATCATGCCGTTATCCAAGGTCTAGCTTTAGGTTTCTGCTTATACCATCCATCCCTTGATTCGTGAAGTCCTGTTGGGGGATGTGCATACTTACATGCATATGCTAAAGCATCTATTGTATCGTCATGGGCCATCCTTGGCCCGAATGTCATTATTTCTCTATGTAGGTCATACTGTATCTTCTTAATATGTACCTGACCTACTGCAAATCTTTGAGCAAGTATCTCCTGTATCCTATCTCTTTTGCTCATTCTATTACCGGGTTTCTCTTCTTTAAATGGTATAATAAACTCATTACGTCTCCTCATCTCAGCACGTATAGCCTGAAATATAGGTTTAGACATACTTGTATCTTCAATTGTAAAGAGTGTAGGATTGTAAAACTTAGCATAATCAAATATATAATCTACTATTCCTTTGTTGTCGGTGCCAGGAACACCAAGTACAGGTAAGGTTCTATTACGTATATAATCAAGGACATAAATATTATTATCAGCTGTGACCGCTATCACAATAATAACACTATAATCACTATTTCTCCTAGCACTATCTGTAGCCGGATCCACTCCTACAAAAAGATTACAGGGCTTAGGGTCATCTCCATCAGGTATGACGTAAGTAAGACCTGTATCATCATCTTTAGTAAAAGTGCCATCCCAATACTTAATATGGTCACGATTAAAAATTGAATCAGCTTCACTTTGTACCTCCATCATATATTCTTGATAGAACTTCTGTGGTGTACCGCTATCGGCATAAAACTTCTTCTTCCTCTCCATCTCTTTATGTCCAAACCATGAAGGCCAGAGAGTAGTATCATCATCTTGTAAAGCTTTATATGTAATCACCTTCCAAGAATAATCCTCCTTCTCCTTTGCAGCCTGTTCATGCCCTGTCAAAATCTTCTGAATAAAGCTATCATAGTGTACCGGAGTGCCATTTATTCTGAGTCGTCCTGTCTTCGGTTCGAGTGCAGGAAACACAACAGCCGTAACAAGATTGGAAATCTTCGCCCTAGACTCAGGAGTAATAGTGTTATTTTCGTCTTCAAAATCATCCAGTACAATAAGGTCATACCTCTTATGAAGCTTGGCACCACCACGAATACCAGAAAGATTACTCTTAGAAATAAGTTTAGTACCGTTTTTAAGCTCGATATCATCTTCAGTCCATTTCCTTCCCTTTAGATCTCCAAAGTAATAGCGTATTTTATCATTATATTCTATATGATACTTTATATAATCCAAATTAGGTACAGAGATCTTAGAGCTAGCAGCAACCCATCCGTAGAACAAAGGTTCCTTTGTAAAGCAGAAGTCATGCATTATATTACACTTAGTAAGAACAGTTTTACCGTGACCCCTTGGGAGGATAACTGCAAGCTGTCTAAGGTCTGTATTCTGTAAAGCATCCGCCACTTCATAGTGGAAGAATGGGGTTTCCGATCTTTCAAAATCATCTGGTAGAAAGAGCTTTCCAAAGGCAATTAAGTCTTTATATGCTAATTGGAGTTCTTCTTCAGCCTGAGATATGTTATGCGTATTTATATTCGCCATTAGAATTTCTTTGATAGGGTTAGCTTTAGATCTTGCCTTAAATCACCTATATATTGATTATATCCTAAATTAGCAGAATAACCCTCACCTAAATCTAAATCAATATCAGCTTTGAAATCTCGGAGAGAACCTGAGCTAAATTTGCCTTCTTGAATGCCTTGCATTAATGTTTCTCCTACTATATCAAGAAGATTATGCCCGAATCTTATATCTCCCTTTTTAACGGGTTCAGCTTTTGTTGTATCTCTTTTGGCAAAATATTTAGGCATTATCTTCTATATTTACTTTCTTTAATATTTGTATCTTTAGTAATAGGCTCTGGACTATAATCTCCCACTATTTTACGAGCATCATCCAACCTTCCAGTATGCTGATCAAGTATTCTTTGCAGTATTCCAGAATCCTCTAATAAGCCTGACTCTTCAGGGCCAAGAGCATCCATACTAGCTCTATACCCTTCAACACCTTTATTATCTGCACGCATTTCTTCCCATTTACGAGCCCTCTCCATAACAAGATCAGGTCTTAATCCCTTTAGCCAATCTTGAAAACCAAGCTTGCCTTTATGCGGATCACTTCTATAACTCATCGCTAAAGCATCTCTTAGATTTTTCTCATAACCTTTCTGCTCGCTAGGAGACATATCCATCTCATATGAAGAATACTCTATAGCTCCTCCGGTCACATCCATGTCCGGATCGCTAGCGTTCATTACATCAAATGCGTACTTGTCTTCGTAGGCCATATTTTTCCTTTCTTATCTTAATATATGAATCTTTTATGGGTAGTTTTAAATAATCTCTGATTTTCTGTGCTGGGGTTTTCTTCATGCGAATATATTGTCCTCTTCTTTCCATTTATTAATTAGTGTCGCCTCATCCGAAGACCTAACTGAACTTCCAATTTTTTTAATAATAAGATTATTTCTGTCCTCAAGAAAGTTAGATTGTCCGGTACCTTTGTATCCACGTGCTCTTATTGCAGCCTTTACTTCATCTATATCTCCAGTTTCTACTGCTGTTTTAAAAAGACCTTTATAATCTTTTATATTTCCTATATTGAAATTAAGATCTGTCAATGCAACCTTGGCCTCATTAGAAAGCTCATTCCATTTTGCTTCTTTTTGTTTCTTGTCTAATCCCGACCATTGGTTTACATATTGATTGAAAGCTCCTTTATAAGCGTCAAATAAATCTTCTCCTAGTAAATCTAGAGCTCCGGGTTTACTTAATCCTTTGGAAAAATTCTCACCTTTCTTTAGCTTATGACCATATGCTATAGTGTTCTCTTCACCTTCAATGCTTATATATTCATAAAATTTATCGTCAGAAGTTGGGACTGTTTTTTGCCTAGGATCATTAGACTTTAACGGGCCCATAGGGCCAACAGGATTCAATTTTTCATTAAACCCCCTATTTATACTATTTTCAAGTACTTGAATTTCCTTAAAATAAGTTGCCATTTCTGAAGTAAAGTCAAACTGCTTATCCCATTTCTTCGGTTTTTCAGCCATTCAGAAACTCCTTAATATATGTAAAGCTATACTTATTATTGCTACCCATTTCCATAATTTTAATTCCCTTGCACTTTGAGCTAATACTTCTACAAGGATGGATCTCACTCAATTTCCTTAGGTCTTTCAACCTCTTCTAGTTTTTCTGGTGTGAATCCTTGAAATAAAGCACCAGTCATAGTTGTAACCTGAGTTTTGTTCTTATCTTCCATATCCATAATATCTGCCAACTTAAATAAAGCCTTTAGCTTAGTATCGGCTTTATCGCAAGAGTCGATTACCTCCTTTATATTACTAAGTACATAATTTTCATCTAAACCTAGTGCCTCCATATAGGGCTTTAGCTCTTCTTTCATCTTACTCCTTACTCTTGCAGTTTTGATAAGTTGACCGGCACGCAAACCGGCATAATTGGGGTTATTGGTAGGAAAAGCTTTAAGGTATGATTCACGTGGATCCATACCTGATGCCAAGTAACTGACAAATAACTCTTCACGGGTTGATAAACTCTCTCTGTCGTCCAATCTCTGATTTCTTTCAATGTCACCTCCTATAGAATATATGTTAGTGTGTTTGGAAGTATCCATCTTAGTGGTGGGTGAAGTAACGAACGTACCAGTACAGGTACCTATGTACGCAACTCTCCGTACCTTACCTTTAGGCTTCTTCATTGTACCCTTACGAAGTATCTGGATATAACAGCCATCATCGGCCAATACCCAGTCAAATAAGCCACCTTTACGCCAATCCTTTATTGGATTGATATCTGATGGTAATTCATCTTCTGAGTCAAATACTGTATGCTGTATATTGTTTACTGTGTAATGTCTCATTTAATCTGTAGTCCGTAGCCCGCAAGGGCTGCGGTAGCTTAAGCAATCCCCAATATATCTGTATCTCTTAAGTAAGGTAATAATTCATGAGGTAGCTTTACAACTCCATCTCCAGTATCCAACCAAACAGCACCATCTTCTTCCTCTTCTTCAGAAAGGCTATCAACTTCTTCAAGTTCATCACCATATTCAATTGATAATTTATACTGTTTCTTCATACTAACCTCCATTATTAGATAGAGTAATCCCTGAGAGGGAGAACCCTATTTTTTTTGGATCTTTAACTTAAAATTTCCTTAAAAGCCAGTAATTACTCCCATACCTTTAATTTATATTTAAGCAATTTTCACCGGTTGTCGGGGGAATCCTTACCTATATAATAGGGGGCAACCCAACGTCTGACCCTTCATAGTAGAACCTTCACAGGGGTACTAGATGGGTGATAGCTTTGAACTACCGGTACATTAATCTACTATGGCAAAACGAATTAAACAACTTATTTTATATTATTTGAGAAGTAATATTATCAAAGTCATGATTGCTTTATCGAGAATCCATAGAAAAATTAGTAGATTGAGCCTTTTTTCCATTGGTAAATATACGACACTTATACCGAGCTTTCAAAAATTGTAGCATTTTAGTGTGTGGTGTTATATACATAGGTGTACCCCTTAAAAGGGTTTTTACACTATCGTTTTACGTTATTTTTCATTTGATTATTTTCAATTGAATCTTAGTAATTAAATGGAGATGAACAGAATGATAGTAATTTATTTGGATGAGCTACTGACAGAGCAGGATGTACTAGATGTACTGCCAGAACTGGAGAATGAAGTGATTGAAGCTATCTGTGCTACACGTAATAAAGCTAGGCTGGTATCTGCTGCGTCTATGCAGGTAAAGCAGGTGATTAAGAAGTGTTCAGCACGGAGATGGATGCAGGGCAAGAAACAACTGAACATTATGTTCAAGTCTCTTGAGGCTGCAGCTTCTGAAGTCGAACAGAATCTCTGGATTCTTTAGCTTAAAGGGTGGTGTCCACAACTTGGGAAGGCATGAGTGTAACAACTTGTGCCTTCTTATCATTTACACTACAACACCACACACACTACAGTAATATATATATACCAACTTATACCAAACATATAAGTAAAGATTTATAATTGTATGCAATGGGTTATAGATACGTCCTTCATGCTTGAAATTCGTTTCGAGGGGATATTTCTATATGGCTCAGGGGAATGAGATTAACCTCTTGTTCCCCAAATATTTAAACTTAGTATAATGTTATAAGCCTAGAAGGTTTGTAATAGCTTGGAGGAGAGCACTTCAGCCCCATCATAGGCTTGGAGGTGTCCAAAGAGCTGGAACATTGTACTTTGAGCGTTTCGATGCCAGATATTAAATGCTGGTCAAGAGTACTTACAGAGTTATGTGTACAGTTCCTCGTGGTAAGTTGCAACCATTTGAGCGTTATCTAGATATACAATGGTGTAAGCAACCCCTCTATCGCTCTAAACATTTATATTTGACAGTATAGATCCGTTTGGTCATACCTATCGATCTGAGCTCAACTGTCATGGTTTGCTAGTTAACCCGGAACTCTAGGATCGTATGACCAGAGAACTCTGATCAGGGGGCTAGCAATCATTTAATCACCAACATAAGGAGTATTACAAATGAAAAGTTCCAAAGAAAGAAAGATGGATCGTAAGAGAAAACATAAAGCTCTTGCTGCTTCAAAGACAACCAAATCTCGTCAAAGAAGACTTGATAATAAAGCCAAACGTGCTGAAATAATTTCTATTAATTCTCATGCTAAAATAGATATCATTGACCAAGAAACATACGTTGATGGTGTTAAAGTAGAGGTAGTTAATAATAAGATAATTCCAGTTAAACCTGATATTGTTGAGGAAATACCAACTGTTGAGGTATTTAATGCTGAAACTGAAGATGTAGAAAAAGTTGACGTTACAAATGTTAGCAGACTACAAAATATCTTCAAGAAATGGTAAAGGAGGTTGAAATGACCTATATCGAAGGAGGAACCAAGAACCTGATCCTTGTAAGAGGTGTATCTGGCAGCGGTAAGACCACATTTGTTGAAGAGTTTATCGAGAATATATCCTTATCAATAGCTACAGATGACTTCTTTGTATTAGATGGAATATATACATTTGATCGCAATTATTTAGCTGAATACCATCAACGATGTATTGATAGTGTAGAAAGTGAGATGGAAACTCCTAGTACTGAAGGTTGGTGCAATATAGTTGTACATAATACTTTCACTGGACAATGGGAGATGCAACCTTATCTTGATTTAGCTGAGAAATATGGTTATAATGTATATACAATCATCATTGAGAATAGACATAAGTCTGAGAGTATTCACGGTGTTCCTAAAGATGCAATTAAAGCTCAACGTGATAGATTTGAAGTTGTTCTCTAACAAGGATACCACGACCTGATTTGGCGGTCTATAACAGTGTCATGAACTGTGTTGTACGATTGTACTGGGCTGCCTTATCAAATAATTTAAGATAGTCTTAGTATAGCTCTGTAATGAGAATACTAGTTTGATAACAGGTAAGTAACAATAAAGATAGCTAGCTTCTGTGAACACTGAGAGTTATCTAATAATTATTATAGACCATGTGCAAATCATGGCACTATCTTATCAAATATCTGAGCGGGCGAGTGAAATGGTTTAAACGCCAGCCTCATAAGCTGGAGACAGTGGGGTTCGATTCCCCATGCCCGCATCCAATTAAATAACATAGGAGTTATAATAATGGACAAATACAAAAGTAGTTTCCTGAATAACTGTTATGAGTGGTTATTTAGTGAAGAAGAAAGACGTCCCATAGGATATATAGCTGTATTTTTCTTAGCTATGTTTATATCTACAATGATTACTTTATTTATAGTAGCTGTAGATAGGCATGTAGAAGGATGGGTGAATTATCTATGGAATTAAGGAAAATAATAACTATTGTATCAATTTCAATTATACTATACATGTTTATTAAGTTTATTCAAATAACACATGAATGGTACTGGATGTATTAAATAATTAAGAGGGTGGGTATCTGAATTGGGAACTATTAGGATCATATCGGGCTAATGGTTAACGGTGTTGAAGAACGCACCCTCTTATAATTAACTAATAAGGAGTAAATCACCAATGAAAAACGTAATAATATCAATCGCAATACTCATGCTTGTGGGTTGCGGTGAAGTTGAAGCTACAAGCAAGAAGAATATTACTAATAAGGTAATAAAGCCTAAAGTAACAACTACTGATAAAGCTGGTATGTATGCTGAATATACTCCAGTTAAAACAGTAGAAATAAATCTTGATGATATGACATTTGAAGAAGCATTTGCATTAGAGCATCGTGCTAAAGGTGAAGGTCGTACATTCTGGTGGAGAGGTGAGCAGTATACAACTAATCTAGCAATTCTTGATGAATTTGTATTGGATCATATTAAACTTGATGTTAACCAAGTAGGTTGGGTAACAAATAATGATGACCCTGATGATAACTGTGCATCTAATATACTAGATGATTGTGGAATATGTGATGGGCCCGGTAAAATAACTTGGTTTCGTGACAAAGATAGAGATGGTTTAGGTACATTTACAGAATGGGTAACATCATGTACATATCCAAAAGAAGTAGAAATTGAAAGATTTCAAGAAGAAGATCTCCAAGAATATGGCGGTGATCAAGGTGTAATTGGAGAATAAGTAATTCAGTGGGGACGATCAATGTGACATAACCTGTGCATGGGTTGATCAATCGAGAAAATAGCTTTATATGAAGAATAATTAGACTAATACCAAGTGAGTTATATAATTTGAGCTGATCATTTAATATTACAAGACCTTTTACGGAATAAAGATCAACATATAATAGTCTATCCCCTTAAAATTAAATTTGTGTGAGTTGGGCATGATGGTTGATCACTGTCATGTCCAGCTAATCTAGAAACCTGTGGAAAGGAGTGAACGATGAGCCTTACAGGTACAACGATAGACATTGTGGTCGCAATCAATCAAATGAAAGATTGAAGTATAATCGACATCAATGGTAGGATCCGTAAAAATATAAAGATACTACTCATTTTCTATATCTAAGTATGCTTTTATCCATATCTCTGTGGTAGCATACACTCTTAATGGGCTATGATAGCCTTATACCGATGTACGTTATAGCTAGCGTATGAGGGTAGGATGACAATCTAACAAGAGGGATGAATAACTTAAGGAGACGGTACCCTTGCAGGTAATAGTTAAATCCTGTCTAGACACACAATCATTAACTAATAAATAAGGAAAAATAAATGAATGAGATATATAGCAATCTTGGTACAATAAGAGGAGATTATAGAAACCAGTTAATTCATTATTATAACAGGGGAATTGGTAAAGTTAGCGAAATTGCAGGAGTTAAAATTACTAAAACTCTAATTAAGACAGTTGAAAGACGATATAAACAGCTTGGTGGGATTTTGCCTGTGTCAAGAAAATTGATAGAAAAAGAAAAGGGCAAAAAATGGAGTCTTTTAGGATAACTGGGAAAATTTAGTTAACTAACAACAACAAAAAGGAGACATAAATGTCAATTGGAATAAAACATACCAAAACTGAACAGCGTAAAGTTGTTAATCGTGTATTCGGTTTAGTTAGAAATGGTCATAGTATAACTAGTGCTCGCAAAACTATAGCCAAAGAAATTGGAGTAAGTCCAAATACTTTGTGGGTTTGGCAAGATAAGTTCGAGATGACTACACCAAAAGTTATTAAAACTACTGATTTAGTTAAGAATCATGGTACTACACGTAAATCAACTGCATTGTCAACAAAATCAGGCACTACTGTAATAAAAGGCCTTGAAATTATGAAAGGTAAGCTGGGAACAGTATTCACCTCTCTTGTTGATCAAGATGGAAGATTCTCAAACCAAGATGCAACTGCTATATCTGGAGTAGCTAATGTTATACTAGGTTCTTGTAAGCAAGTCCTCTTAGAGCGTAAAGCTATGGGTAAAGTTAATAAAACAGAAACTCTTATATAATCTGTTGTTATACTACAGGGGAGGGTTTAATTATCCTCCCCTACAAATTTGGAGGTAATGATGACAAAACAATGTACTAAATGTAACGAAATAAAAGAATTAATATTATTTATAAAACGTTCTGCTAATAAAAGTGGCTATGGTAGTTGGTGTAAAAAATGTCATAGTGTTTATAATAAAAAGTATAGTATAGATAATCGTGAAAAATATGTACAATGGCATAAGAATTGGGAAAGTAATAATAAAGAAAAAAGGTTAGAAATAAATAGAAATTTTAGGAAAACTGATAAATTTAAAGTATGGAAAAAAGCTTACATGAAAATTCGATGGAAAAATGCAAAAGATAATTTATCTGATTATTATGTAAAACATTTACTATCAAAAAGAACTCCATTACAAAATAAAGATATTCCTAATGAACTAGTAGAAATTAAAAGAGAACATCTTAAATTAATAAGGGCTATAAAAGATGCTTAACCATTGTAATAAATGTAATAACAATAAAAATATCTCGATGTTTTATAAAGATAAATCACAAAAAAATGGAATAAGGTCTATTTGTAAAAAATGTGATGATATTACTACTGAATTATGGAGAAATAATAATAAAGAAAAGTATTTATCTCGTCAAAGAGAAAGATCTCGTGAAGAAAATGCTAAAAAAACTAGAAAAATTAGATCCCAAAAGCATCGTGATGAAATGTCTCCTATGTATATACGATCATTAATAACAAAGAAATCTAAAGGTTTAGATTCTAAAGATATACCTGATGAATTAGTACAATTACATAGAGCTGCTTTAAAAATTAAAAGAAAATTACTAGAAAATTCTGAGTAGGTACGTTTCTATCTTGATGAACAATACAATGGCTTCGGAGACCCTTTCGGAGGATCCAACTAACTACCTACTCAAAATTTTAACCAACATAAGGAGAAAAACAGTGAACTTACCAACATTAGAAAATATGCATGTATCTGAAAGAGTAGAAAATATCTATGCTCAGATTATTGCAGAAGAAGACATAGGAGAGAATTATGGAAAGAAAGCTATCATATCAGAAAGAATACACAAGTCCGGGCAATATCAACTTTGAATATGTTGGTGACATAACCGAGGATGATGCTATGATGCTCCAGCAAAAAGCAGGGTATCATCCTGCCGGTTATGGATTCTATGGATTTGCTTGTATAAATGGTATTGCAAGATGGAATTGTGATAACAATTGTGATTAATTGGGTAATCTTTGTTTCGAGACAAAGATGAAAATGAGGGGAGAAGTCTTAGTCGGCCCACTCCCCTCAAGATTTAAGGGTTGATACAAGCGGCATGAAAGGTGTCGTGGAATTGAATTCGCATGGGGATGCAAACAATAACAAGTATTAACCCTTATTAAATTTAGGAGAAAATATGGAAAAAATATGTGATGAATGTAAAATAAGTATGATGGATCATACTGATTGTATGGGATGTGAAGAACCAATGTGTGAAGATGAAGATAAGATAGATATGCCAGAAGGTTGGTATCATCCAGATTGTCATTCAGATATTTATAAATAATTTAGGAGAAAATATGAACCCAATGCCTAATCATTGTATAGAATGTAATAAACCAATACATATATGTGGACATATATGTAATAAATGTAAAGAAAAAGAAGATCATACTAAAATATGTGATGGATGTGGAAAAGCAGATTGTGATGGTTCTTGTGTGATTCCTGTTGATGAAGAACCTTTAAGTGTTTGTTGTACAGCTCCATTTACAGAACCCGGTTGGCCTGATAGTGATTTTTGTAGTAAATGTCATGAACATTCAAGTACGTGGGAAGATGAAGATGAGTAAATTATGTACACCTAAAATAGAGATAATAATGAAACAATTAATTATCAACATAAAAAAACAAAGATTAGAAATATTAAAATTAGAATTTTACATGTATATGGAAAAACAGGGTTATCCTGATTTTTGGAAAACGTGTAAAGGTATTTTATATCCTACAAAGGTATGGAATAAATCTAATGATCATACATTATATTGGCATTTTAATTTTAAAGATGGTAATCAAGTAATGATACCATTAGATAAAGAAAATAGCAAATTTCAGGAGTTACATAAAAAATGAGTAAAATTAAAGCTAAGTTAGAAGAAAGCATGATGTTGCATCCAGAGTTTTATAATGGCCATGTCAATGAAGAATTTTGGATGAAATGTCGTGAAGAAGAAATCCTAGAAAGGGAAAATAAACCACCAATCAAAATAATAAGGAAAAGTAAATCATGTCAAACGAAAAAGAAAAGAAACCAATAGAATATACTAAATATCAACAAGGTGATGTTGTTATGTATAAACTCAATGATGAAGATTTTAAAGATTATAGCAATGAAGATAAAGGTAGTGAAGGTTATCCTATAGTTAATTATGTTGGGCAAACTAATACCAAAGCTGTATTTGCATTTGGAGAAGTAACTGGACATACACATAGAGTTGAAATGTCAGAAATGCTTAAAGATGCAGGTGTATCATTGCATATGGATTATAAAAAGGAAGCTGGAATAGATATACCTAGTGCATTTGTAGTTCATAATGAATCTGTTGAGGTACAACATGAAGAACATGATACTATTACATTGCCACCCGGTAATTATGTAGTAAAGATAGTTCGTGAATTTAACCATATTACAAGGAGAGC
>Ga0080013_1003632_pt1 | contig 15997 bp, 30 predicted proteins | sample ETNvirenome_6_85_FD_69236 | JGI IMG/M metagenome (GOLD analysis project Ga0080013, IMG submission 69236) | Marine viral communities from the Pacific Ocean - ETNP_6_85 (SPADES assembly) (version 2) | ecosystem: Environmental > Aquatic > Marine > Oceanic | place: Pacific Ocean | collected 2013-06-19
AACAGATATTGGGGTATCCAATTTGAAGGTATCACGGGACAAACAAATACGGCAAGTGGAGATGGTAAATTTGATACATCAAACGATTTAAAAATTGGGTGCGTTATCTTCGGAGAGTTCTACAATGCGCCCCATGCACCAGACTTAAGTGTAAAGCGTTCTATTATGTATGACGGTGTGAATGTTCAAGAATCTGCTGGTGGGCAAAGATATGGTAATGCAACCCATAGAGGTCGTAGACGTGTGGGTGTAGGCAATCAGACACCATTTGTACAAGCAAATGCGAATTATTATGTGTATGGTGGCAGAATGGCTTATGATATGAATTTCTCATACTTATCATCAGATGATGTCATGCCTTCGGATTATAAGTCAGAAGTATCTGCAAGTGATACAGTTGTAGCTGATGTGTGGAATAGGACGAGTGGTAATTTATTGCCTTTTATATTTACATCTGATGGTAGTTCCACAGCGGAATCAGATTATCTGTTCGCGAGATTTGGGCAAAGCAATTTAGACATGACTCAGGTGGCCAATGATGTATTCAATATATCAATGAGGATAGAAGAAGAGTTTTAGTGCTGGGATAAATTGGGATAAATCGTATTCATTTTAGTACACTCTGATGCATTATTAATGAAATATGACGTATAACAAAAAAGCCCACAAATCGTGGGCTTTCTCGTCGTGAAGATTTATATTTAATCCATATTTATCCGTAATATTGTCATGGATTTTGAATCCAACGTGTCTACCAATTCCACCACACCGGCAAATGTCACTATTACTCTTGGTGAGTAAAGTGAATTTAACGAATGTTATTTTACTGGCAAATAATATCCTGGGATAAATTGGGATAAATTTTCTTCACGCTTTCGCTGTCACTGTGTTTAACTCTTCAAACACTACATCATTGATTTGATCCATCTCTGCATTGGAGATCCCGGCATAATGCTTATCCACCACATCCAGTGAACTATCACCGATTGATTTAGCAGCGCCTTCTATACCTAGCGTTGGGCGAGCAAGCTGCGCATTCAATCTTCTCAAGTCATGCATGGTGAATTTGATGCCAGTGACATCATTGATCATTGGGATCATCTGCCTTCCTATCTTATCATAACCGAAGTCTAAAGGCTGTTTAAAGCCTTGCTTTAGCCACTTCTTAAAGATAGCCATAACACTAGAGTGTACTCGTCTTTCCACTCGATGTCGCTTCTTCTTGGGCATGATAGATATAATGGAGCGTTTGAAATCCACATGATGCCATTTGAATTCCTTGGCTCGATTATTATAGTTGAAGCCAAGTAGTTCTGATACACGACATCCGGTGAGTATGAATACCTTCATCAAGTCTCGCACATACTCTGATAGTCCGGGATGATTCAGTAAGGTGACCATCTCATCCTTGGTCCATACTTTCTTATCAAGTGGATTCATCTCTGATTCGGAATAGCGGTCATGTTTGGTGATAACTTCATCACGAATCATGGCAGTGTCCTTCGCCCAGTTAAAGATATGCCTTAAGTCTCTCAAGTAACTATTCACAGTTCTCCTGGAGAGCTGGTAGTTATGTGACTTGAATATCTCCCATCCTTTCTTTTCACCGCCGGGAATCATATGGCGCTTCATGGTGCGGATAGAGTCGGCTGGTGTGTCTTCAAGGAATACTCGAAGGCAAGCATTGATGACAGTTATATACCGCTTGACTGTCAGGATATTCAGTTTGTTTGCTAGTACGTTATTGTCGAAATCAGTAAAGATCTCGCCTATAGTAACAGCCTGACTTTGGTCAGTGTACACTTGTTTCCATTCCTCCGATCCTGTTTTTTGACACATCTCTATATAGTCATGCTTGGCTTTTGCTTTTTCAGCCAGAGCAAGTGATGGAAATGTGGTTTTTTTCCATTTACCCGAAAATGGGTCTTTGTATTGGACGAAATGCAATTGATTTCCATCCTTTCTTTTTCCTATTGCAGCCATGGTGTTGTCTCCGTTGTGGTTATTGAAAAACTATAAATCTGGGCATCCTTTTTGAACGCAAGTGATTAGCGCTACTGAAAACTTGTAGCCATTGACACCAAATTCTTGTGCTGTTATTTTGACCATGCAATAGTTTCCAGATGATTTCTTGGCGCGAACTTTTATATTTCTTTTTGATTTCTTCATTTCTATTTTGGTTTTTTCATGTTCGTCTGGATGAATAAATTCCAAAATACTTTTTCCAACCATTTCATCTTCACTATAACCAAGAAGTTTGCATAACGCTGGATTCACATTCCGAAATATTCCTTTTCGCGCACAACTCATCGGTTTGTCTGTCTTATAGAATACCCAATTCCATTGTTCAGAAGCATCGTGTAGCATATCACTAATTTCATCAAGGTCTTTTGGTGGTTTAGGCTTGATGCTTTGGATAGTAATCATTTGCTTAATTTCATCTTCAAGCCTCAAAATTTCCTTGGACTGCAAACTGATTAACTGCTGCTGGTACTGTTGTTCCATATTCGTTTCCTTACCTTTCTGTGTTATCTCTATGTTGTTGAACTCGTGGTGAATGTCGTAGCCAAGTGCTTCAGCTACTTTTTTTAAAGATTGTGGATGCGGCATACCTACATCATCAGTTAGCCAACGATGTATCTGCGCTCTATGCACACCGGATTTGTCTGCTATTGTTTGATGATCTCTTCCTGAATTCTGTATCATATAAACAATCGCTTCAAGCCTGTTTTTTACTATAGTCATTGTATTTCCTCACTAATTACTTGTGAAATATAACGAAATAAAATGAATAAAAGCAAAAAAACATTTTTATATAGTCACTTTGTAATGTAAGATAAGCATCATAACGCAACGGAAAAGTAATGCAAACACAATGGACACTTGAAGAACGGATGAATGAAAAAGAGATCAGTTTACGGACTCTGGCTCGTTATATAGCTATCTCTCCGGGTCAATTGTCCCGGATGATAAATGGCAAGAGAACTTTCAGATTTCAACACAAACTAAAAATTGCTTTAGTGTTACATTCCACAACAGATGAAATACAATGGCCAGACAAATAGGTTCACTACAAGAATGGCTCAACCTGGATCAAGCAGCAGAGTATCTAGGTGTGAGTAAGCGCAGTTTGATCACTGCGGTTAATTTAGCCAGAGAGAAAGTTTGCAATGAAAATTTACGAATTAAAAGATTTGGGAATCGGACTCTGATATCCAAGTCCAGTATAGATTCTACAGATAAAATTATAACTCAATACACTGGCGGCATTGTTTGACTGTGGTCCTTCCCACTACCTCACTACTACAAACCACATAGATGCCGCCTGTGATTTACACGATTATTATACCAGATAAACATAAACGAATCGCATTCGCTGCAAAGGTGAAACAGATCATCCCACATGGCAAGACCTACATCCCCGGTAAGCGAAGTGGATTATATAGTAGTGATATGGGGATCAAGGCAAGTATTACACAAAAAGAATTAGCGCAAATCAATGCGCTGATAGAAAGGCGTGGTTTTGAGGTCAGTAAACGCAAAAGCCTACATGAGTAGGCTTCTACGTTCTCGTGCTGCACATCACCACAATGTACTTAACACAGAGACAACAAAGGAAATTACATAATGGGTTTACTCGAACAAAGCTATGAAGTGCCATCTGGAGGAGAATCCAGGTTCATGCGCTTCGAACCCGGTGAGAATCGGTTTCGTATACTGGATACGCCGAACATGGGCTACCAGTATTTTCAAGATAATAAATGCATCAAGGTAGCAGAGAAGAATCAAGCTGCGGATGGAACAGAAGATTTGAAACACTTCTGGGATGTGCCGGTATTGTCCAATGGGAGAATAATGATTCTTACCATCACTCAAAAGACGATCCAGAATGCATTAGCATCATTGGATAATAGTAAGGAGTGGGGCAATCTCAATGACTACGATGTCATTATCACTAAAAGTGGTCAATCCTTGGATACTAAGTATCAGACCACACCATGTCCTAAAGCACCGATTTCCAAAGAAGAAAAGGATGCGTATGCAGACTTTGGGAAAGACTATAATTGGAAAGATGTATTTGGTGATAAGAAGGAAACTGATGATTCGGATGACGATTTACCTTTCTAATGCCTTCTAAAGCATCAAGAAAAGGTTACAGCGGCGAAGTAGAGGTGGTCCGATTACTGGAAGACCTCGGCTTCGCTGCTGAACGCAGTTGGGGTTCAGATGGAAGATCATTTGGTGAAAAAAGTGATATTGATGTGAAGGCCACCAAAGGCGATTTGACTATCCTGGTACAAGTGAAACGGCGCAAGAAGATCGCTGACTACCTTACCTTCCGCAACGCGGATATAGTGATGGTAAGGCAAGATTTTAAACCATGGGTGTGGATAGTCAAGAATGATGTAATGGCAAAGATTTTGAATGGGGTTAAAAATGTTTTTAGCAGTCCTACGCATGAGAGTGGTGAATAACAGCCATGACCCCGTTCAAGAATTATACTCCCACCCAAAAGATGATTGAAATAGTGAGTGTCAGTATAGATAAGATTTTAAAAAAGACCACTGAATTGGATAATGACCAAAGAATTGATATTTGCACCGATGTGTGCGATGAAATACTGCGGGTGATTTCACGCCCGGAGTTTAAACCAAGTGAAGATGAGAAATGAAAGAAGGACAATATCCATATATTATTACCAAAAATTGTTTAACTATCAAATTGGGATACAATTATCATATTGACAAAAATCAATGTTTAAATAGAAGACAAAGATTTGAATGGATACATCACTTTGCCACAGCCAAAGCCCAAGTTGATTCATATTGGTTCATAGGCGTTTTGATAGAAGCTTTAAATAAATGGGAGATAAAACATGCTAGTGAGTAATTGCTGTGGAGCAGAGTTCCACGATTTAGAAACAAAGATTTGCGTGTGCTGTAATGAGCATGCGGATGAGAGAGAACAGGAGAAGCCATCCATTGAAGTAGTGGAGATTGAAGAATATAATCACACTGTGTACCGGAGAGGTGTAGTGGCAGCAATGGTGAAAAAGTATGGATCATTCGCCAATGCAATATTCGAGATGGAAGCTCGTATCGCCAGTTTAGAAGTGACCTTGAAAGGTGTGCGTGAGATGGCCAACGAAGATTGGTCAGTGGAGTGTGGCAAACTTTATGATTTTCTTTGTGAATACATGCCTGAAGGCAAACTCCTGGATGAATATCATAAGTGGTGTAGTAAATGAAAATTGAGTCAAAGCACGTTGATGATGTAGAGTTTGACGGCATCAATCATAACGACTATCCAGACTATTGCGATGCTTTTATTAGTGAAGCTTCTATCTTGGATGGCAAAGAATGGCGGGAAGCCACGGATGAAGAACTGGAAGAAATGAATAATGATCCCGATTTCGTACACGAAAAGCTACAGGAATTTTTTCAGTGACCACACAAGAATTAAAAGAATTTAGAGATGACTTATTCTCTGAAGCTATGTCTGTCAGCGATGCGAAGAGTATCGAGTATACTATATCCAGTGATGACAGGCTTTACAATTTCAAGCATGTTGCGGAGAGGCTTGGCATTACGCCACCACAGGCATTGATGGTGTATGTACTTAAACATACTGATGCAATCTGCAACGATGCGAAAACCGGTAAGCAGTTCAGTGATGAAACGCTGCGGAGCAGAGTAATTGATTTAATCAACTATTCTGTGTTGCTGCTCGCCTTAAACGAAACACATACTAATGACAATCGTACTGAATCAGTTGGAGACGGATCTGGCAGTCCTATCGGGAACAGCCAGAATGCTTCAGAACCAGCAAAATGGAGTGTTCTCTCGCGGACCACGAAAGCTTGACCCGGATATAAACGGAATGGGCGGTGAAATAGCCGTCTGTAAATACTTCAATCGCTTTCCTGACCTTACCATAGGTCCACACTTTAGTGGCTATGATTTGAAGATAAAAGGTCAGAGAGTGGATGTGAAAACAACCACCTACAGTCCTGGTTATCTACAGGCTAAACAAACCAAAAAGCAAGATGCATGTGATATATATATACTGGTACATGCGGAATTCCCAAGATTTGAAATATTAGGCGGTGTCACCGCGAAAGAATTAATACATAATGGCAACCTGAAAGATACCGGGTTTGGAATGTCTTATACACTGGAACAATCACAACTAAAACCAATGGAGCTTCTGTTTGCATAGCATCTCCAAAGGCAAAATCGGTGAACTGGCAATCAGAAAAGATCTTATTGAAGCTGGATATAATATCTATCTGCCTGAGTGCGATTCAGCGCAAGTGGATCTTGTTGTGGAGTTGGAGAGCGGGTTAATGAAACGAGTGCAGATTAAGTCAGTGTATAGCACTAGAACCGAGACTTCCATTGAAGTTAATACTAAGAAATATGTGAATACAGGACGGGTGGATATAATCGCCGTTTATTATGACGAAATGATCGCTTATATACCATACACAAATCAGAAAACATTGCAACTGGCAATCTCAACAGCCAAGAATGGCCAAACAAAAGACAGGCACTGGTTTTATGGTTATAAACGATTCCCGGAGTATAGTTGATGATGAAAGTGATATCACTTGGTTTAGGTGTACAAAGTACAGCTATGTACCTAATGAGTTCGCTTGGACAAATGGAAAGAGCAGACCATGCAGTGTTTGCTGATCCCGGTGCTGAGCATCCAGATACATATCAATTGCTTCAGTCTATTTTAAAATGGAAAACACTGAATGATGGCATACCTATTCACGTTGTAAAAAAATCATTGTATAATGATTTATTATCACAAAAAAACTCCACAGGACAAAGATTTGCATCTATACCAGCCTTTAGTGGCAATAAAACTGGAATGTTAAGAAGACAGTGTACAAAAGAATATAAGATTGATCCGGTGATTAAAAAGATTCGTGATTTGCATGGCTTAAAGCCAAATAAACATATGCCCAAAACACAAGTATGGCTTGGTATATCTATGGATGAGATACAAAGAATGAAAGTGAGTCAGTTACCAAGAGTCGATTATCACTATCCATTGATTGAAAATAGGATGAGCCGTGGTGACTGCATAAGAATTCTACAAAATCATAGTTTCAACAATGTACCAAAATCAGCTTGTTTTTTCTGCCCATACCATTCCGATAAAGGATGGAAAAATTGGAAAGACAACCATTCTGATATTTGGGATAAAATTGTAGAAATAGATAATGTTATTCGTGATGGATTAGAAGATAGAGGTCTAAAAAATAAATTATATCTACACCGATCCTGTGCGCCACTTAAAGATGTTGAATTTGCAGATCAACAAGAACTCTTCATGTGTGAAGAAGGCTTTTGCGGATTATGAAACCACACTACACAGGCAGCATAGCATTCGATGATCACAATGATAAATGGGCTGATGAGTTGGTACTGGCTTTTGAATACAACGATTTTGTGAAAGATATGCAAACCAAGATGGGGCGCAGACAGAATAGTGAAGTGTTCTTTGCTGCTTTTATAGATAAAAACGGCAGAGAGCATGATATAACGAGTAAGGTGAGAGAAAGTTGCGGTTAAATCATATATATAATGAGGATTGCTTTGACACAATGGCTCGGTGGCCTGACGATGCTGTTGATCTTATTGTGACATCACCGCCATGGAATGCTAAGAAGAATTATGGTGATTATACTGATGATAACAAACCGGATTTTGATGATTGGTTACAAAGATTATGTTCAGAAATGGAGCGAGTAGCAAAGAATGCTCTATATGTATATATGAGTCAGGATCATATGTGGACCTTACAGAAGTCATTAAAAGGTTTTAGACAATGGCTCTTCTATCATCGCAGAAATCTGGGTGCAACGTGGCATATTCGTAATCCATGGATAAAAACCATTACTCCGATTGCCATGAGTTGGCCTAACGGGAAAATAAGCATGGTTAATCCTGGTATTAATGTTTCAACTATGGATTTCATTGCCGGGGTAAATCCACAAAGCAATTTTAACACAAATAAAAGACTGCATCCAGCCCAAGACCCAGTGGCTGCATATCTGCCATTGATTGCCAGAACTCCATGTGAAACAGTCTATGATCCGTTCATGGGCAGTGGGACCACCGCCATGACATGCCTACAGCTCGGAAAGAATTATATCGGCAGTGAATTGAATCCAGACTATATAAAAATAGCCAACAAACGCATCAATGCATTTGAAGCACAGGAAACAATATTTGGAATTCAGGAAGAATTAATAAGCGAGTGAGTAATGCCAGTAAGCAGCCAGAAGACAAAGAAAGAGTCGCATTCAGCATGGGTTCGAAAGAGAAACCTCAGAAGAATGTACAAAGCTTCAAAACGAAGCTCATCAAAGCCGCCGGTGGCTATGGTGGATTTATCAAACAATACAGACGAGATCCGTTCAATTGCACCGAAGCCCAAGCGAAGAAGCTTGTGGGACGTAATTCGCGGTGCATTTGTGGGTCGGGGAGGAAAGTGAAAAAATGCTGTTTAAACAAATAACCGAAGATAAACGTGGGCGCAAATATGTAGTGGATGAGCATCTCAAGATTTGCTCTAAATGCGGTAGAGGTTGGGAGAATGTGAATAAGCGTATCTATCATATTGCTCATATAATCTATCCACTAGGTGCGATACCCGCAATCGGGAAGAAAAAGATACCATGTCCGCAGTGCAGATAATATGCGGATGCTTGACCTATTTAGTGGGATTGGTGGATTCGCACTTGCCGCTGAATGGACTTGGGGCAATGAACTCGATATTGTTGGCTTCTGTGAGATAGAGAAATATGCTCAGAAAGTATTACAAAAGAATTTTCCTGGTGTACCAATAATAGAAGATGTTAGAGATATTTACAGATTTACAGATGAGTACAGAGATATTTATGGTGATAGAGAAACTATGTGGTGTGACAGGCATGATAAAGATTTTGCTGATTGTGCCTGTATTGGATGTTCCCAATGGGATGATGAATTTGGATATGTGGATATTATTACGGGAGGATTTCCATGCGTGGACATAACAAGTGCTAAAAATGCAATCGAAAAACCAAAAGGAATCGATGGAAAAGAAAGCGGACTCTGGAATGAATTTGCCAGGATCATTAGCGTCTTACGACCAGAATGGGTCATTGTGGAAAACTCGTCAAATCTCAATCTTCGGGGACTTGATAGAATTATCACAGATTTTACCGAGATGCGGTATGATTCAATCTGGTTCACTTTATCCGCTTCCAGACTTGGGGCATCTCACAGAAGACGCAGAACATTTGTCGTTTCGAACTCCAACAGCCAGAGATTGGAAAGGAATGTCTGCAAAGAGTTGGCGAACTCGTTCCAAAGGAGACAATACACCGACTCTGCCAGATCAACTTGGTGGAGTACCGAACCCAACGTGGGTAGAGTGGCTAATGGGATTCCCAAGCGGGTGGACAGACTTAAAGGACTCGGAAACGCCATAGTGCCACAAGTGGCTTACGAGATAATGAAATGCCTCACCTAAAGTGCAGAATACATCTACTAAAAAAGATGTGTGACAAGAATGGTTGAGCAACCTGGTGGATGCTACCATGGTGAGGAAGATTTAATAACAACAAAGGAGACAACATGAATGATGAATATGTAAAAATAAAAAAGAGTGACATTGGAGAAATTATTCTTTCAATGGAGCGAGATTGGGATAATCTTAATAGAAATCAAAAAGTGGACATTATACAACTTTGTGATTTGATTGGATTACCAGATTGGAGAACAGTCAATGCAGTTATATTAGAAAATAATAGATTGACTTGGGAACAACATAGATGTGTGAAACCAAGGAGCAATAAATGAGATATTACTGGGAAGCACTTTTCAGTGTAGAATATTTCCCATATTGGGAATTCACTATGCTGTGCATACTGGTGCTGAATCTAAGTATGCTAGTCAGGTTACATAGATTAGAACATCTGATCAAAGAGTGTAACGAATGTTCATAATCAATGTAGCCGAATGGTGCGTGGAAGCAATGGTATTAGGACTCGCGTTTCTATTCTTTGCAATAGGTACGTTTATCTTTTTAATGCTTCTTAGCATAGTAAAACAGTGGATCGATAATCTAACAGGAGACAACCATGGGTAAAACCAAGCTACACGGGCAAAATTATGTCCTAAAGGATGGGAAACGTGCCAGCAGCGTGACCACTATCATTAATAATATGCTGGGATGGAACAAGAACACACTCATCGCATGGGCTAAAAGAGTCACGGCGCAAGGCGATGATGCCGATGCAGTGATGCGGGATGCGGGTGAAATCGGGACTCTGTGCCATATACTGATCCAAGGATTCTTCCAAGGATTTGATGTGGATACCAGAGACTTTACTCCAAACCAGGAGAAAGCAGCAATGAAAGCATTCTTCGGCTTTAAGCAATGGTATGATAAGGCTGAATTCAAGGCGCTAGGCACGGAAGTGGCGCTTGTGAATGAGGAAATGCGGGTCGGTGGTACTATCGATGCTATAGGCAGAATAGATGGTAAACTGGTGATTGTAGATTGGAAGACGAGTAAGTATGGACCATACCCGGAAATGATTGTTCAGTTAGGTGCTTACACTGCCATGTATGAAGCTGCACAACCCAAAGCACAAGTAGATCATGGAATGATCATGCGATTCGGTAAGGAAGATGGGAAGTTCCACAGGCACGAGATCTCACGGGAGAAACTCGATGCCGGAGCGCAAGTGTTCAGGCACTGTGTAGCGTTGCATAAACTCAAAACACAATTGTGAAATTTGATAAAGTTTCCAATGACGGCAAGCGGGCATGGTGTCCCGCTTGTGATGATTCCACCAGGAAACAAGGCTCTATACAGATCAATGGAGACTATGCATTCTGTCATAAGTGCAATGAACATTGGAACTTTGGGGAATATAAAGAAAAAACAGCCAGTGCGGAATATAAACTAAAGCATACTCGTCCACTGGAGCCTACCGAAGCAGTGGAGAAGAGTAACTATGATGAGTGTAGAACTAATTATTTAAAGAATAATGCACAAATACTTAAAAATTTAAAGTTACCATGGAATGATAAGGCCATGGATGATATGCTGGGAGTGGGCATTAGGCGAGATGATAAGAAAGAATTACAACTGGTATTCAGGATCGCTGATGATCATGTGAAGTATCACAAAGGTTCACAGTTCGGGAGTGCAAAATGCAAGGTCTATCCGTCTCCGTTTTCCATCGGACCTTGCAGCACTCTCTTGCTGTGCGAAGGAGAAAAGGATGTAGTCACTGCATACTGCCACGGAGCCAATGCAGCTACGTTTACATCGGGAGCTGGTGCATTACCTGAAGATCTAACCGTCCTGGATGAATATAATAATATAGTGATTGCCTATGATAATGACGAAAAAGGCAAGGAAGGAGCAAAGAAAACTGCTTCTGCGCTTTTCAAGAGTGGGCGCAAGGTGAGCATTGTGGAGTGGAACGGTGAGCCGGAGAAGTATGATATAACAGACTATCTCAAATATAACTCTATCGATTCACTATGGAAACTTGCAGTACCATTCGGTGATGATCCGGTGGATCTTGGCGGGATGCCATCATTCTCTCCAGCGCAGTTTATGTCCACATTTAAGGAACTGCCAATACCAATCGTGGACTCTTTACTATACGAGAAAGATATACTGGGCATTGCCGGGGCTACCAATGTAGGTAAATCAGTGTTCTCGTTACAGCTCTCCACTTGTATCGCGATGGGAGTTCCGTTTATGAATTTCAATATACCGAAACCGAAACGGGTGATGCATGTGCAGTTTGAATTGAAAGATGAAGGCTTTGCACGGCTGATCAAGGTGACGAGTCAAACGCTCCTGGAGCAGTGTCCGGTGGAAGCGCACCGGTTCGAAGAGAACTGTGTGTTTTTGTCTTCAGGGCAGCGGGACCTGTTCACAGATAAGTATGATGCTATAGAAGCGAATCTGCGACATACGGATGTGGATGTACTGGTGATTGATAACCTTAATACCAGTGTGGGAGTGGATGTATCGAAAAATGAGATGGCGATGGAAGTGTTACGGAAACTAATCAACCTGAAGCAGAAATATAATCTTAGTATTATTATGGTGTCACACCACAAAAAGATAGATGTGCCAGCGCCGATCGATATTTCACAGATGCTGGGTGGAAGTGCATATACCAATAGTCTGGACTTTATCTGTCAGCTCGCGAATACCAAAAGAGCCGAAGGAGTGAAGGTGATGAAAATCACCAAGGTCCGGGCGCATAGCAAGTTTCATAATGTACCACTAGCATTGAAACTGCATAACTATCACGATGAGTCTGAGAAACAGAAACTGTACTTTGATTACTTAAGACCACTGCCAAAGAATGAGATCTTCTGGCTCACTGATCCAAAAGAATCGAATGAAGAGAAAGTATTGAAAGCCATTGCAAGCGGTGGAGCGAACTTTAGTTGGGAGCAATTCGGTACTGCATTGGAGCAAACTATGAGACTTACCAGCAAAGCAGCAATCTATAATTGGATCGATAAAATGATCACCCAGGGCTTGATTGAGAAGCTGGAACGAGGTCATTATCGCAAATTAACTACTGAAATCGATGATTTACTGGATTAGGGTGGGACTCCTGAGAAGCAGAATAAGCAGAATAAGCAGAATAAGTCCAAATAGTTATTCTGCCTAGTATGGTAAATCAGAATAACTTTATAGAGAGGTATTCTGCTTATTCTGCTTATTCTGCTCTTATTTATTCCCAATGATTAAAGCTAATAAATGCACTTTATCACATCATAGTGATAAATCTTGTGAATTCGCCAGATTAATCAATGATGAAACTCATTGTATGCTAGTTTTGGAATGGTGGCCAGAAGATACAAGAGTTGAAAATTTGAAACGATGTATGGTGAAATCCAAATCGCGGGATCGGTTATCGTTTAGAAATTCAATGATCAAAAAAAAAAAAATTGTCGCTGAATAATATAATAATAGAATAAAATCCATCCTTGGGCTTAGTTTATTTGAGATTTTGGAGCAAGTGGAGAGCAAAAAAAAACCCGCTTTGCAGCGGGCTTTTTTGGTTTAGTGGCGTTTATTTAGTATGATCAAGAATCCATATATCACCGGTAACATGGCGCACCGGCTGCCATATGATCTCAGTCTTTGCGTTTCCGCTTTGTTTCGTTTGATAGTATGAAAAGCCGTTTGTATCTTTCCAAATCATGCGCTGTGCGCTTTTCATGCTTCTTTTTGCGCTGCCGTTTGAAGTGAAAATGCGCTGGCGTTTGTGTTTAGTCTTCATTTTTTAACTCCGTTTATCTAGTTTGATTATATGCGCTTGTAATTGATACCAATCTCGCTTACTCCATTTTGATTTATATTCTTTTTCGAACTTCTGAGCGGTTTTAAGGCTTTTAAAAGTTCCATAAGCCCACGGGTCGCAAGAATCCGAATAAATCATTACTATATACATTTCATTCCTCACTATTGATTAAGACGGCGCATTTAGCGCCGTTTCGGCCTTTTAGGCCTCGTCAGTTAATCTATGAGTACATCCATTATTTCCGGTTTGTACCAATCATCAAAGAGAATGCGCTCTAATTTTGCAAGGTTTGTGTCTGTATATTCAGCGGTCAAAAGGCATAGATAGTAGTTAAACCATTCTCCGCTCGTATCCAATTCCGCATAAATATAGCAGTTTGCATCATACACTAGTAAAAATTCTAGCTCATCATTCCACATATCATTTCCGGTAATATCTATCATTTCTTTTTTATGATGCGGCAGATTTCCGAACAGCATTCGACTAGATTTTTGAAATTGTTTAAAGGTTGTTATCATTTCATTCCTCACTGTTTGATTAAGACGGCGCAAATTTAGCGCCGTTTCGCCTATGTTTTAAGGCTCGTCAGTTAATCTGGTTTTTTATTCTTTTCTATCTGTAAGAATAAATCTTCAACTTCATTGTAATGTTGTTTACATAGAGTGTAACCGTCCCGGTTAATTCTATACCCATCATCTGTACACATTAAACAATCGTCCAAAGTGTCTATTTTTTTAATTGTTTTTTTCATTTTAAACCTCATTCTAGTTTGAATATCTAAAAAACAACTCCAGCGCATGGAGTGCTATAAAAGCCCATGCGGCAAGAATTAAAGCTAGTTTTTCTTTTTTGTTCATTTTTTATTCCTCCGTTATTTTCTTCAATAACCTCCAGAATAAATAGACTATGATTAAGCCTATAAGTTGGAAGTAATTAAAAGATATTTGCGAATAACTCCCGGCGCTTACCGATACCCACTCAAGAGGCATCATAGCAAGAAAGAGAATTGTAATTAAAATTAGAATAGTATTCTTCATTCAGTGCGCCGGAATTACTATTTTAACATTGTTAAACGTGTCATTATTCCCGCACGCGTGTCCCTGTTTCGTACACTCTCCGCACTTACCCGGACAAATGAAGATCTTGTCATTAAATTGAGACCTTATCTCATGCGCTTGGGCTTTATCCATTGCGCCGGCTCTCCATGCTTTGAGCGTGCTTTTTTGCACCGGTACAGCTATGAATTCACCTCTAAAGAATGACAATTGGCCCACCTCCGCCGCCGTTTGTGTATCTTGGTATACACTCCCGGCGCTACCGTTTAGAGTGTAGTTGGATGGGAATTTGTAGCCTGTTTCCGCTAGTTCTTTGAATAGATGTAAACTCTTAGAGTACCCGTAAACTTCCAACTGTGGCCGGGCTTTTATTGCATCTAACCAAAATTTTAACACATCGAGCGAATGAAAATCGCCGTCTACATAAAGCCGTAAAGTTACTCTATCCATATTCTTAAAATTAGGTTTGGCAAGCTGTTTGTCTAAATGCTGTAAAATTACCGCCCTTCCGAAGTGGCCGCTTTCTAGGATCGTGTTTTGAAGCTGTCTTGCGAATGCGCTCGGGTATCTCCAAGCTTTTATTGAGTAACAAAAGCCCGTACCACCTAACCAACACACACCAGCGCCGGGACAATTGACGCCGGGAAGTGTAGACCATGATAAAAATGGTAGCTTTGAGTTACCAATTGCCCATGGTTTAAACGGTGTAAAATCTGACTCTATCGGCGCATTGATCCACCTTTTTAACTTATCGGCTGCAATGTACCAACCTAGTTTATTTAGTTTGCTAGCCTGTTTTAACAGCTTATTTAGACCGTTGTTAATTGCTTTGGAAGTGTAACCGTTTACTTTCATGGAATTAATCATGGAGACCAGGAATGATCTATTGATTGTGTTCATTGGTAACCTCCCAAAGTTCAAAAGCCTTTTGAATTCCTCTTAATTCCGCTTTTTTGGCGCTGCGCTTATTACTTCTCAATATGATTTGATGAGAGTCACAAAAGCGCCAAAGGCTGCCATTCATATCTATATCTATACTAAAAGCCTTTTTAATAGCTTTTAGTGCCTCGTATTCATACTGCTCACCGTATCCATATTGATACGCAAGCGGCAATGTAACTTGGCTGTCTGTGCCGTAATTGATTATGACTTTACCGGCGAAATATGAATTGCCATTGATACTGTCAAACCACTCCAACGCGCTTACGTCAATGGTTTGTATTTGGTTTATTGTCTTCACTAGATACCTCACTATTTAGTTGACTAAATTTAACTTAATGTCGCATTTAATCAAAGTACTTTGGTAACACTTTAATAAATATCATTCCAGTGTTAAACCGAATTCAAAAGAGAACTAGACGGAACCGGCCGGCCTTGTTTAGTTTATCCCAGTTTATCCCACGGCGCAAATCTCTCGTCGGTGGCACGATGGATGGTTTATCCATTTATCGACGTGACACCGGGTACACCAAGGCAGCCGGGGCGGCGCCCCACTTACCATCTCATAAATTTTTTTTACCCATTTTTGGCAACACTTATAATGTGTAACTTTATGTCGCTTTTATGGAAGAATCTCAATGGCATACAA
>Ga0080013_1003633_pt1 | contig 15992 bp, 13 predicted proteins | sample ETNvirenome_6_85_FD_69236 | JGI IMG/M metagenome (GOLD analysis project Ga0080013, IMG submission 69236) | Marine viral communities from the Pacific Ocean - ETNP_6_85 (SPADES assembly) (version 2) | ecosystem: Environmental > Aquatic > Marine > Oceanic | place: Pacific Ocean | collected 2013-06-19
CTTATTATCTTTAACATAAAACTGATTTGTAAACTTACCCCATGGTTTTTCACCAGGCTGTCCACATATGTTTCCCTTTGCTCGGGCATTATAAACAACCTTGCTTTCGTCATATGGTCCATCAACAATATTGTGAGTGTAATTGTAGTCACCAGACCATAAAACCTCGTTTAATGCACCCTGTTCTCCATATATCGGATAATACCCAGCCAATTTTACAATATCTACTATTACATTAATGTTATTAAAACAAACAACATCAGCATTTACATGAGTTTGATCATCGGGACTTTTTACTCTGTGTGTTTCTAACTGATACGGGTAATCCAAAGTAACTAATACATCTCTGTCATCGTTTAAAAATTCATCCAATCTATCACAAGTAATTGTATCGGCGCCCAATACAATTAATTTATCGTATTGGTTTTTTTTCATTATTTCTAACGCGAACATATACTTACGTGCCCCCATGGGAACGTGCTTTAAACGCTTTTGTGCGTCATAAAGATTTTTATTGTGATCACCAACATGGTGTAATGCTATATCTGGGTGATGTTTGCGAAAGCTGTTTTTGGCGCACCAACCAATTTCTTTATATTTTTTACCGTAATAATAAATTACACATCCTATTTTTTTCATTTATTCTACCATGTGAAGTTATCTTTGTTGAATTTAACTATTTTTTCAATCTCGTTGTCAAAAACCCTTTTTGGCTTCCATCCAAGATTTTTTAATTTTCTATCATTTAGAGCATATCTCAAATCTTGCCCTTCACGCTGGGCACTAAAGTCCACATATTGTTCCCAATTGTCTAATGTGCCATAAAATGCTTTGATGATTTTCTTAACTGTGTCGATATTTGCCTGCTCAAATCCACCAGCAACATTATAAATCTCATTAACTTTTTTGGAATCAATAATTGCCATTACTGCTTCTGCTGTGTCGTCTGCGTGAAGCCAATTACGAATTGGAGTACCGTTATCGTGAAGCCTGATTTTCTTCCCGCGCATCAAATTTTTAACTGAAAGTGGTATTAATTTTTCTGGGTATTGTCCTATTCCGTAATTATTTGTTGGGCGCATAATAACATAATCAATACCATATGTTCTTGCCCACGCATTAATCAGCATATCTGCTGCGGCCTTGGCGGCAGAATAAGGATTGCTTGGTTTAAGTAAATCTGACTCGGTGTGGGCGCCAACATCTATATCACCGTAAACTTCATCTGTGCTAATGTGAAAAAAAATCGGTCTCTCGTTACAATTGTCCGGCTTAAAGCGGATCAAATCCAACAGATTTTTGACACCATCAACATTACTACTGATGAATTCTTCGCTCCTAACGATGCTATTTCCAACATGAGATTCAGCAGCAAAATTGATTACGTAATCACAATCACACAAGCGTTTAAGATTCTTGATATCTTTTCTCTCAAACGTAAAATTAGGATAGTGCTTAAATTCTTCCAGTAAAGCCAGATTAGCAGCATAAGTTACTTTATCAATACCGCGAACCATCCAGCCACGCTTTAGGGCCTTTCTTGTCGCATATGCGCCCATGAATCCCAAACAGCCAGTAATGTACACAATTTTCATTTCATGTCTCTAAAGAAGTCAATAATAACACTTTCGATATACTTTATCTTATTATCAGTTAAGCCGGCGTATGTTCCCAGAAAGAACGAATTTGTTGTTATGAGTTGTGCATTCGGAAATGCCTCATCCATATCTCCATATTCTTCTGCCATATGAATATAGCCAGGGTGGGCAAGAATATTGCCAGAAAAATAAGATCGTGTTTGAATTTTGGCTGCTTCCAAGTGGCCAACAATATCAAACCTACTAAATGGCGCGCCCTCTTTAATCGTTAACAGAAACGCAAACCAACAAGGGTCTGCCTTCTCTGTCGCAACAGGCATATGAAAGTATTGCTCATAGGGCTCAAATATAGCCCGTAGCTTGGCCCAATTTTCTCTTCTGGCGGAATCTAGCATTGGAAGTTTTGCAAGCTGTTGTAAGCCCATTGCGGCTTGTAAATCAAGGGGTTTTAGGTTATACCCTATCTCATCAAAGACATATCGATGATCGTATACCGCATTTGGGTGTCCCGGTAGCCACTTTCCGAATCTCATGCCGCAGGCGGTGCCTCCGGTAACATTCCCGGGCTTCATTGAATTGCAATAACAAGCCCTTCCCCAGTCGCGCATGCTAGCAAGAATAGTTCTTGTTTTTTGGCTGTTGGTGGCAATAAAGCCACCTTCTCCCATGGTCATATGATGTGCGGGAAAGAACGAGCACGTTGACATATCCCCAAATGACCCAAGCTTTTTGCCATCATAATATGATCCCAAAGCATCACACGCATCCTCAAAAAACACCAAATCATATTTTTCAATAAGTCCCATTAGGCGATCCATATCCGGCGGATTTCCAAGAACATGTGCAAACATGATTCCTTTAATTTCTGGATCCCCTTCTAAGAGTTCTTCAACCTTGTCTAAGTCAAGATTAACGCTGGGAAGTTCAACATCTACAAAAACAGGTGTCAGGTTATTCTGGATAATTGGATTAATGGTCGTCGGGAAACAAACAACGGGGGTGATTATTTTGTCTCCGTCTTTTAGCTGCTTCGCAAACCTTCTTGATTTCGCTGCCGAGATCATCAAAAGATTTGCCGAACTACCGGAATTCGTTAATGTTCCATGAAGCTTTCCTAAATGCTTTGGAAACTCGATCTCAAATTTTCGCCCGTGCTGACCAAAAATCATCCACCCATCAAGCAATACCTGAACTGCTGCGAGGTATTCTTTTTCGTCGAAGGTTGGTCCAGAATAGGAGACCCAATCATCGCCAGGATTCCACACCTCTTTCTCGTGTTTGTCGATGATATATTCGTGAACTAGCTCTATAATGTTTTGTAATTTGTCATCGGTAGTGTTCATATGCTTTTCTTATTCCTTTCTCCAAACCAAGGAGTGGCAAGTGTAAATCTGCTAATTTCTGACCTGAGCCGGTGTAAGACGTGCTCGGTGTCTTGTTCTTGATCATAACATCGTTGGTGGCGCCCGTCAAGCTTTTTATTTGAGTGGCTATCTCTGATAAGGTGTGTTTTTCCAAATATGTCATATTAATGTCCTTGGGCAGTTCTTGACTATAATTGTTGATATAAAACGTGATGACCTTAAATAAATCCTCGATATAAAAAAAGTCCATTTTTTTATCTTGATGAACAATAATGGGCTTATTGTCACGAATATTCAAAAATGCGCTTCTTATAAATCTTTCAGGATTTTCACTAATACCAAAACACCCAAAAAGTCTCATATTAACAATGTTGCCTATTTTGTGAATTTCTCGTGCTATTATGTTTTTAGAATAACCATAATAATCTAGAGGATAACTATCATATAATTTATTCTCTTTTGAGCACGAGATATCATACCTTCGATCAAATTCGGCTCCGGAGCCAAAATTAATCATCATTTTAAACTTATCTGCGTGTTTGGATAGATTTTTAAACATAATGAGATTTTGACAAAAATCAGAAAAAGTATCTTCTTCGACGCGGCCTCCACCCTTTATGGCAGCATGAACAACTACATCAATTTTATTTTCTTGAAAAAAATCATCTACTTGTTTTTCATTGGCAACATCTAAGGTTTTTCTACATGTAGATAATATAGTGTGTTCGGTAGTTGAAAAAAAATTTACCAATTCTCTTCCAACAAACCCATTAGTACCAGTTATTAAGATATTCATTTGAACCTTTTCGTGAAGTCCGCATGCGGATTTTATGATTGAGATTCACGCTCTTTTTTGTCCCTTGAATCACATCTTACTGTAACGGTGTTTGGTGTTGCGCTGTGGTTAGTCGGAAAGCCCTGATCGGTTTCGTATATAATCTTTTCGTGCTTCCAGTTTCCTCCGCCAAGGAGTGTCTCCAGTTCCTCTTCCTTAATCGCATAAAAGTTCTCTTCGGAAGGAAACTGGCCCTCTCTGACTTCCTTGGCATATTCTTTCAAGGATTCCTGCATGATTTGGCCTGCTTCGCAGTATCTTTTAACAAACTTAGATTTGAATTCCCAAAAAAGGCCCATTAAATCATGAAAAATAACCAATTGTCCATCTACTTTATCCCCTGCTCCGATTCCATATACAGGTATAGATAAACTATGGGAAATCATTTGGGCTGACTCGCGGGGCATGCCCTCCAAAAGCAAAAAGGAGCAGCCGGCTTCTTGCAGATCGAGAGCCTGTTGTAAAATAATTTCTGCCTGCTTCGCTGTTTTGCCTTGAACTCGATAGCCTCCCAATTTCGCCCTAGTGTGGGGCGTCAAGCCTAGGTGGCTCATAACCATAATCCCCGAATCGGCAATTGCCTTAATCCGGTCGACCATAGCTCCCTCTACCTTAACACAGTCCATACCCGCGCGGACAAAACGCCCAGCGTTTTCGACTGCGGATTCGTTAGAGATCTGATATGACATATACGGCATATCACCAATAAGGAAAGCATTTTTTGCTCCTCGCGAAACAGCCTCGCTGTGTCTTATCATATCATCCATTGTAACCGGGATGGTTGTCTTGTACCCTAATGTTGTCATTCCTAGCGAATCTCCGACTAGAATACAGTCTACTCCTGCACCATCGGCAATTCTTGCCTGTGGGTAATCATATGCTGTTACTATAACGGTTTTGCTCCCCTCTCTCTTTTGCCTTCTTAATTTTAAGACTGTAACTTTTGCTTTGCTATCTGCTGCCATTGGTTTTCTCCTTTTTTGAATATTTTATTGTTTTAACCAAGCCTTGAGTTATTGTTATTTGTGGCGCCCAGCCGGCTTGGACAAATAATTTCTCATTGGTGCCACAAATATATTTGGGAAAATTTTGCCTATCTAACGATTCATCAAAAGATATGGTAGATGTTGTATCACAAAAATTATAAATAAAATTTATTATATCTTTGATTCGATATTCTTGACCCGAGCACACATTAAAAATGCCGTGACCTTTTGAGCCTATAAGCTTATAGATTCCATTTACAAAATCTTCAATATAGATATAGTCTACCACGGAATCGCAAGAATTTAAAACTAAATCTTCATTTTCTAAGCATTTTGATATAATGCTGGGTATGAGTCTGGTTTTTACATCGTTCTCTCCATACACATACGATGGTCTAATCCAAAGCCATTTAAAATTATGTTTTTCGCACAAGTTTTTGGAGTAGAGATTAAAAGTATATTTTGAAATTCCATATAAGCTGCTTGGGTTCTCTTTGTCCTCTTCCGTTGATTCAGTATGTTTAACCCCATATTCTGCCATGGTCCCAATACACACAAAATACAAACTTTCCATCTCGGTTAATATTTTTAATAAATCTAAGCTATGCTTAACGTTGTCAAATTGTTCAATGTTGTTAGTATCTTTGTATGCGCTTGCGCCGGCCCAAGCACAGTGTATCACTACGTCTGGTTCGAATGAGAGAATTTTTTCCCTAAGTGAACTAATTTCTTCTAATTGCATGCTATCGAAACTAACATTACTAAATTTTCTTAAATTGTTATTATTGGTCGATAATGCATATATGTTGTGGCCATTTTTTGAGAATTTTTCAACCAAATTTCTACCAATGAATCCGTTAGCGCCGGTGATTAAAATGTTCATTATTCTTCTATCGCCTTTATTATCATATTATCATAAAATTCCTCTCGTGTTAAGAAAGGATACATATCTTCTAATGGTTTAGAAATCATCCTACCATCATCTAACTTCTTCGCACTTAAAGTTGGGAGCACTTGATCCCATTTTTTACACATCACCTCACAAATAACAGGTCCGTCAAAATCAATTACTTTGTGTAAGTTGGCATCAAGCTCTTCATTGTTTGAAAACAAAAAGTACTTTATGCCGTAAGCATTTGCTATCTTTTCTACGTCTGGAAACGAAACCCCATCGTTTTTATCTGTACCTATAAATCTTCCTTCAAAATACTTCTTTTGTGTAGTTCTTATTGACAAATAGCCATCATTGTTCCAAATAAATAATTTAACTGGAAGATCATAATGAACAATGGTTTGTAATTCCTGTATATTAGTCTGAAAAGAACCATCTCCAGTAATTCCTATCACTTTCGGCTCTTTCATGGCAAACGCAATTCCGATGCATGCAGGAATTGTAAACCCCATTTCCGCTTGCGCTCCGGACGTAATATGTCTTTGTTGATCTTTAATTTGTAAAGCCTGCGAGGGAACATAATAAGCCGAGCCGGCGTCTCCTACAACAACGGATTCGGGTCCTATCGAATCTGATAATTTTTTCATGAAATAATACAAACTAATTCCATTACTATCGTCTTCATGCTCTGGCAAAAACACCGGCCACTTATTCTTCCATTTCAAACAAGTATTGAACCACCAGTCGCTGCTTCTATATTCAAACTCTGATTTGTTCATGAAATCCTTGGCATCCATTTGCAAAAATAAATCAATTTTAACAGTATTTTTGTTGTGCTCTTCTGGATCTATATCTACAACCACAATCTTAGCTTCTCTGGCAAAATATTCATATTTATAACCTGTTGTGGGGACACTCAATCGCGTTCCTATCGATAACAACAGATCGGAATTTTGCATTACAAAATTTGCGGCGCGGTTGCCCTTGATGCCAACACGTCCTATATTCAAATTATGTTCTGAGGGCAACAAATCAACACCTAAAAAAGTAGTTACAACCGGTATATTGTGTTTTTCAGCAAACTTCTGTAGCGCTTCTACACCATTTGCCAACCTCACGCCGTTTCCGGCCAAAATGACGGGCCTTTGAGAACTTTTAAGAAACTTTTCGAATTGCGTTAATTCACAAACAACCTTTTTTTCTTCAACTACAAATCTTTTTAACTTATGAGGCTCTATAAGGGCGCCCTGAACATCTAATGGAATATCAATCCATACGGGGCCTTTTCTGCCTTCGTCGGCATGATATATGGCCTTATCAAAATGATATCCTATTTCTTCAGGCTCGTTAATCATCACAGCATATTTTGTAATTGATTCAACAATTTCTATAATGTTTGCCTCTTGAACGCCAAATTGTCTTATTTGGGCTTTTGAATTATAACATGTTTGCATCTTGTTGACCTGTCCAGAGATGAAAATACACGGAACGTTATCTTGCCAAGCATCCAAAAGTCCAGTTATACAATTTGTACTACCACATCCGGTAGTTGGCATCGTAACTGAAAAATTATTGGTATACTTTGCATATGCCACGGCTGCCATGGCCGACGCCTGTTCGTGATGATTGCAAACTGCTTTAAGTTTATCATGTTTGGCAACACAATCATTTAAAAACATTGCGCCTCCACCAGTTAACATAAAGATATGTTCGATTCCTAACTCAGAAATTCTATTTGCTATATAATCAACAACTCTAATCTTTTCATTCATTGAACCACCTTTTATACCATCGTTCTTTTATTAGTTGTTCATAGCTCGTGGTTTCTTTGTGCATTCCCCACGTAGATTGTCCTTTGTGCCATCTGTAGTAATAGCCGATCCAGTTTGGATAAGGATATATAAATAATCCATGATCGGCTATATTGAAATATAAATCATAATCGGCGGCGCCGAGACATTCTTTCGAATTCCAGCGAATAATTCCCTTATCGTGTAACTCTTTCTTATAAACAACGGTGGGAGTATTGACAGGACACTTTTGAAATAAAAGATTCTTAAACTGCTCCTGCGTTTGATATGAGTGTTTAATCTGGTCCATGAACTCTTCTTTGTCGCCGCGCACACCAACAATCGGGCTCTGCAATAACTTTATTTTGTTGGGGGCCGAGGAAATAATTTTTACAATATTTTCAATATAATCATTTTGCAAATAATCATCGGCGCCCAAAATGGTAAAATAGTCGCCAGTTGAGATCTTCAGCGCCTCTTCAACTGGCTCCTCCCACGAATACCTATAGAGATTCGGCGCGGTGGAGATTATTAGTTCCAGGCGATCTTTTTGAATATCTTGCGCAATTCCCAAACTGTTATCTGTACTCTCGTTATCTACAAAAATAACTTCAGTATTGTCATAAGTTTGAGCTAACGCAGATTCAATACTTTCTTTTATCCACCTCTCTGCATTATAGCAGGGGATAATAATGGTAACACGAGGATTCATCAACTGTTATACACTCTTTCTATGTCATTCAAATATTTTCCTCCTTTGCGTCCATACCATATAATTTGCCGGGCAAATTGTTCTTTATCGTCTGGGAATTTCCAAGATTTTGTAACTTTAAATGTGTCAGGTTGTTCAAATCTAATTAATTTAGCCGGAATACCATTTTTCACATTGGTAATAAAATCAACTAAGTTATAATTTAATTTCAAATCAACGCATTGTCCACTATCGGAATAGTGTACCATTATTTCTTTTTGTAAATCAATCAACTCTTCAAGGAATTCTCTTTCTATAGAACAATTGTACTTTTTTGCCACATACTCAATAAAAGTGTTCACCTCATTATAAAAAATCTCTTTCTTTTCTAATATTCTCAACAAAGAAGCCTCTTCGGGAGGCCATATTATGTCCAATTGATATTGCGGCACAAGCTGTCCGTGCGTTTTGCTATCCAAAAGATTATTGATGCTATTTCTTATTTCACGGATCTCGGCGCCCATTATAGTTGAGGGATTTTTATCTGCAAAATCCAACAAAGACACATAAAAATCAGTGTAACTTAAATTATATCTATTTGCACAAACAATTGCCACATACTGTAGCAAGCCCAATGTATGAAACGTTTGGATAGCCCACGAATATTCTTGACTTTTCTTCCATTCATCTCGGGACATTGTTTTGGTGCCAACGGCAATTGTTTCTTTTTCTTTAATGTGGCTGCTTAAGTTATCAACATGTGCTCGAAAAACAGGAGCTTCTATGGTCTCTATTCCATATTCTTTCATGTACTCATCAGAAGCCATTTCTGAGTTTGCTAGAACTGTACAATTATATATATGAATTTGATTATGTTGTCCGGACTGTAACAACAATTCTAAACCGGACAAGAATGATTGATATGTCTCTCCCGGAAGCGGGAGAATGATTTCGGTATAGGTTGACATAGATGACTTATTAAATTTGCTCATTAAATCTTTAAATTTATCTATTCCAATGTTTTTTCTCTTGATAATATCCAATACATCAGAGTTCATACTTTGGGCGCTAAGAGAAGTGCCCTTAGACATTCCTGCATCACTCAAAATTTCTGATATCTGATATACTCTTTCGTTGCTGTTTTTCGCATTGCATACTCTAAATTTTCGAGGGTATCCGAATTTGTCTTTGGCGTTAACCAAAGCCTCTGCTATTTCGATGTCTCTCTTAAACATACCAAAATTTGCATCACACCCAAAAACTAATTCAATTTTGTTTGTGGAAAACCATTCTATTTCAGATAGAAGCCTTTCTTCAAGAGGAAACTTTCTAATTTTATTAAAATATTCTGCCCCCCATACACAAAAAGTACACCGATAGGGGCAGCCGCGGTTGGTCTCCCAAGAAGCCTGCCAAATAACATCGTCTTTCAACAACTCATCAAAGGTGCCTTCCAGATACGGAGAAGGAATCGATTCTAATTCAACCGGCGCCGGCCGGCGGGGGGTTGACGTTACCTTGTCCTGTTTTGTGTTATTGTAAGACACACCCTCAATGGCGCCATAATTTTGTTTATGAAGATATTCCTCTAGAATCTTACAAAAAGCCACCTCACCTTCGCCGTGACACAATATATCCACAAAAGGATATTTTTTAAAAAATCCGTCTATTTTATCGGGTACTTGAGGTCCCCCCAGAATTATAAGAGCATTAGGATTTTTCTCTTTTATTAGCTGCGCAAAACTTAAATTAAATTGCCAATTCCATACATAACAAGATTGTGCGACAATATCTACATTTTCTATATCTTTGATGGATTCTTCAATAGAAATTTCTTGTTTATAAATTAACTTTAAGAAATTAAAATTTTCTTTAATTTTCTCAAATTTATTAACATATGCTTGTAGCAGACCCACACTATAAGGAATAAAATATTGATTTCCATAAGAACTGTTTACTTGCACCAATTGAACATTAACTTTCATTTTTAACCCCCTAATCCGGCGACTCAAAAGATAACATAGTTTTGACTCGGTGAACATAAGTGTGCTCTTTCAAAATCCATTCTTGATATTTCTTTTTAATATCTTCTATCTCTTTCGGGTCCATATTCAAATAATGTTCAGATAATTCTACCATTTGCGCCGGCGACTCACATATTGGAAGATCTGGAAAGCGTTCTGGAATATACCCCTCTTTATCGCTTACCATTATACCATTACATCCCAAACTTTTAAATGTTCTTTCGTTGGTATCACATGTATTCAATTGGCGCTGATAATTGTCGTGGATATTCAAACAAACTTTACTGCTGCATAAGATTAAATTTTCTTGCTCATGAGTCAGATTTTTATTTATAAAGATTCCTATTTTTCTCTTAGAATTCCGAAATTGTCCAAAATATTGAAGCATTATTTTATATTTTTCATCAAATCCATTATCGGCGCGACCCCCCACATAGCATATATCATAAGCATATTTATTATCTTTTAAGTGGCTATACCCCATAGAATCATAAGCCAAAGAATCATAAGCCAAAGAATCATAAGCCAAAGAAACCATACGTATATCTTTTTGCCACTTATTATAATTTAGATGAGGAACAGTGGGCGTCCCGGCAAAATTCCAATAAAACACATTTTCTATTTCATTTAACTGTTTTATAATAGTATCGGGACAGTGACACTGGAAATTAGGATGTTGTCCCCATGGGCTTGGGAACTGGTTTGGTTGAACAAATAAAAACGTTTTTTCAGATTTACGTAATACATTAATTCTAGCCTCGTCGGTCACAGAGCCATCAACTGCCATTAGATAGTATTTTTCATTAAAATTATTTATTTCACCAAGATCGTCATAAAATCGTACTGTATAATTCAGCTTCTCCCAGGCATTTTGATATCCTTGGTATATCCACTTGCCGGCGGTATGAGAATGACGTTTTATAAATACAGTTTTCACTGACATGTTCTAATTTCCTCTAACAATTTGCCTAATCTTTTTACAGCGTCGTGATCCTTAAGAAACCTTTTGTGTCCCAAATCTGCCAATTTTTTGGTAACTTTTGGATTTTTAATTAAGAAATTCGCTTTTTTTACAAGTTCATCCTCGGTCTTAAAAGTGATTATTTCTCTATCAATAACAAAAAATTCCTCTATCCCTTCATGATATTGTGTTAACAACAGACCATGACCGGCGGGAACCTCAAACATGCGTTGTTTCATCTGGGTTTTTTCTTGAAGGTCGTTATCGTTGGTTGTCAAATTGATTCCTATTTTTGTATTTGAATGCATCCCAAACATCTCTTCGTTTGTTAGTCCATATACATTCTTGATGGGCAACCTGCATCTCTCAAAAAAAGATTTACGGTAAGGGGTTGGATAACCAATAAAAGAAATTTCATGCTTTTTGTTATTAAATTTAATTTTTGGATAAAATTCAGAATTTGCGCACCATGTTCCCAATAAAATATTGTCATATCCAATATCCTTAAATCGTTGTATGTATGTTGGCTCAGGTGTCGAACATATATTAAAATATTTGCACACCTTACTAGAAAAGTTATCAAAACGCCACGTATCATCGCAAAACCAATTAAATGTCTTGGTGCGACCACTATCTGTTTCTTTTTTAATAGATTCCCAAGGCTCATGCGGTGTAATGTGTGGATTTCCCGTCATACAACAAAAAATCAAATCTGGCTTAAACGTTTCAACAATTTTATTGTAATCTTTTTCATCCGGATCGACGGTGTCGTACCAATAAACTTCATGCCCCAATTGTTTTAAAGGTAAATATGTGTACCAGTAACCAGTATCTGGCATTCCTCTATATGTTTTATTGAGGGTTAATAATATCTTCATTAAAAATTCCAATAATCTTTTGTGGTATTTCGGTGCGCTTAGATTCCATTAAATCAATAAGTGGTTCTCCCTTTAATTTAAACCAATCTTCGTGAGTGGCGCCAACTATATTATTTGTTATTGTACCCATATTCATCATTCTCGCCTCGACCACTATTCTCGATAAAGTTTCTGGAGTACCAGGGAAAAATGCCAACTTGTGATTGGCGCCCAATCTTTGTAAAAATTGTTTATAAGGCAATTGGGGAATAAGTTCATATTCTCTATTCTTTGCATTGCAATATTCAATAGCAGTAGAGGTATTTTTATGTGGGATGGAAGAAGACATTATGGATACTTTATCTGTCTTCGGTACTTTCGATATTTGTCTGAGAAATTCCAAAGTTTCGTGAGTCCATAAATTACCAGCAAGATTAACAATGTTGTTTAATTCCAAGTTTTTTTCAACTATGTTTTTATGAAACCTTGATTGACACAAAACGGCTTTTGCATTCTTATAAAATTGATAATTAACAATCTCTTCTTTTGGTGCAATAAACTTGTCATAATCGGCAGGATTTCTAGTTCTCAAATACTTGTGATCGTGTTCATAAATAACGTAATTTTTATCTTGTAGAAGATTCTTGCAAGATTCGCTTAGATTTATGAAATTGGCGATAATAAAATTATGTTCTCTATTCTCTTCAATAAACGATTCATCCACCAAATGGCTTTGCGTTTTAGTAACCTCGGAACCATTTGATTTTAATATTTCAACTAACTCTTCGTTATTAAGCTCGCCACCGCCAAGAATATGTTCAACAAAAAAATCTGCTATTAAAACAAATTTCACTCAGTCTCCTGTATATCTAAGCCTTCCAACCACGATTCAACATCAAACTCCTCCTCATCAATCCCCATGGCATCAACAAAAGATTTATACATCTTTTCTTCGCTAAACCTCTCACAAAGTGTTGCGGCATATTCGGTGGCGGCGTCACTGTTTTCTCTATCAACATAACATTCTCGCATCTTTTCTTTTGCCGACTGCGCGCGGGCGTATGCCCACATGGAATCCTTCATGATGACACCATCCCACACGACATTTTCTTGAACCGGCTGAATATCAAAGGAAACGTTATAAAAATGCTCTTGACCCTCCTCGTCAACTAGAAAATCCATTTGTCCGGACCACCCCGTAGCAACCACCGGAAGTCCACTATATGCTGCTTCGAAGATAGGTAAACCAAAACCCTCGCCATGTGGTAGAGCCACCAAGGCGCCAATCTTTGGATGTTTATACAGCGAATGCATCTCTTCGTCTGACATGTCTCCATGTAAAAGATATATTTTGCATTTGTGTTCGCCAAACTGCGGCATAAACGCTCTCATATCATTGAGCAATTGCTCGCGGTCCATTAGACAATTTTTTGCTATATTTGATTTAATAACAAGTCCAACTTCTTCATCCTTGAATTCCTCTATGAACCATTTTATAGTATTGGGAATGTTCTTGCGGGGGCCAAATTGAGCAACTGCCAAAAAGTTAAAATCATAATCTAAATTTAAATCTACTTCTGGCAAATTATCGAAGGTTTTAACTGGATAATTGACAGCATCAATAGATTTATTAATTCTTAATTCCATTTCTTGCTTTGTTCGTTCGTCAATGGCATTATAAGTCGTGTTCTCATAAACCAATTTCGAATGATTTGAAACGACAATAATCTTATCTACCTCGTTACCCTTAATTAACCACTCCGGAGCAACTTTTGTTGTTTCAATGCCGGCTGTATATCCAACGTTTACCGGTGCCAACCTTTCCCATTCATTGGGAATCGTTATCTGCAAAGCTATATCAAATTGACCGCCTTGCTGAATATATCCTATTGTCCTTTCAATCGTTTGATCGATCCAAAGACGCTCTTCGGTTTCTATATTCACCCACGATGTTCGACCCCACTGTAATGGCTGAATGTAAATATCAAACAAATCTTCTCTAGAGCGAAGAGACCTTAGCGCAAATCGCGACTGCTCTCCATATCCAGAGCGAGTCAAAATAGGTCCTTTTAAAAGAATTCTTTTGCGCATTATGCCACCTCTAGCAAGTGCCAGCGGTCATAACCGCGTCTGGTTTCCCAAGAGCCATGTTTTTCAACTATCTCGTCCATTATTTTAACCCAACCTTTTTCATATTGTTCAAAATTATAATTATTCTTAACATGTTCTCTGCCTTGAATAGACATTTTCTTATATGTCTTCTGTCGAAGTTTCAGGGCGCCCTTGAGTGCCTTGTTAAAATCTTTCTGAGAAATCCTGTCCTCGTAAATATAGGGTACATCGAGCGACCCAATAACCGCCTTTGATGCCGGGTCGATACCATAGCCAAACCAATTTTCACCATCGGTTACCTGCTCTTGTAATCCGCCGGTCATGTTAACAATAATAGGTGTCCCACAGGACAGCGATTCGAGAGTTGCCAAACCGAAACCTTCTGCATCGGATATATTAACCGTAAAATCGGCGCTATTATACATGTCGGCCAATTCGTTCGGGGCGACCTTACTTGTAGAGATCAACACTTGTCCATCACTGACCCCCAAGTGTTCAATGATGTGGGGTAGGTCTTGTCCGTGAGGATCCCGAGCATCTGTGTGCATCAAAAGGCATGCCTTATCGTGCCCCACTTCATCCAAAAATTCCTTGAACCACCAAACCAGCGTTCCACTTTGCTTTCGGCGCGCGTTTCGATTATTCCAAAAAAAGATCTTCTTATTTGGGTTTTTGTGATTGTTGCTGCTCTCCACCGTAATTCGATTTCTTAAAATCTCAATTTTTGCTTTTTCTTCATCTGTCTTATATTTATAAAACACATTTGAGTTAACCGCATGTGGGAGATAACAAGAGGAAACTTCAGGAGAAACATTCGATAGTATCTCGCGAGTTACTTTTGAAATACAAACAACTTCATCTGTTGAACGATAAAACCTTCCATTGAATACTGGAAAAGGCGAATTGTCCCATACATGATAATATACCATGGGCATATTTACGCGGATTTCATTTTCAATTTCCCACAACCATCCATAAAAACGCGGATCGGTCATAAACCAAAGTACATCTGGCTTTTCTTTCTGCATAACAGATCTAATAATCTCATGATTTCCGTAACCATCAACAGGAAAGATGCGCCAATCATCCATCCACGGATCAACTTGCTGAGGTTGATAATTCTCGTGCTTAACGGCGCCGCCAAGACATATAAACTGATAGCGTCCCGTCTTCAAAAGCGCCTCGATCATGTACTTTGTCTGGGTTCCAACACCCGATGGAGACAAAGGGTGATCACCAATCACAAATATTTTCTTTTTCTTCATTTATTCCTCATTTTGAACACACCGTGTTCACAATTAACCTTGTAACAGTATATGGATCGCAATTTGCATTTGGTCTGCGATCCTCAATATAACCTTTTTTATCCTTTGCCACTTGCCAGGGGATTCGGACAGAGGCTCCCCGGTCGGACACTCCCCACCGATATTCCCTATAACTACAAGTTTCGTGTAGTCCCGTTAAGCGCTGGGATATCCCTACGCCATAATTCATAATATGTTCTGCCGGATCGTGTCCCAGCGCGTTTGCGGCTTCCTTGCACGCATCATATGATTCTCTCATCTGTTTCGTAGAGAAATTGGTATGGCAACCACTGCCATTCCAGTCTCCTTCTACCGGCTTCGCATCATAAGAAACCGTAACATCATAATCTTCCGCAATTCGTTCCAACAAATAGCGTGCAAGCCACAGATCATCTGAAACCTCAACTGGACCCGAAGGACCAACCTGATACTCCCATTGGCCCGGGCACACTTCCGCATTAACACCGGAAATCCTTAAACCAGCAGCCAAGCACGCTTCCAAGTGCTTTTCAGCAATGGGGCGCCCGAATGCGTTAGATGCCCCAACACTACAATAGTATTGCCCCTGTGGTGCCGGA
>Ga0080013_1003634_pt1 | contig 15986 bp, 7 predicted proteins | sample ETNvirenome_6_85_FD_69236 | JGI IMG/M metagenome (GOLD analysis project Ga0080013, IMG submission 69236) | Marine viral communities from the Pacific Ocean - ETNP_6_85 (SPADES assembly) (version 2) | ecosystem: Environmental > Aquatic > Marine > Oceanic | place: Pacific Ocean | collected 2013-06-19
TGCGTCGGACATATCATAGGATCCTGGCTTTGGGTTTCCGTGACTGGTATAGCTTATTTTGAACTTAGGCTCTGTATCTAGTATGTGTTGTAAAACAACTTCCTTTGCTTTTTTGCCTCGCTCGACCTTTATGCCACATAGCTTGCGGGCCGATGAAGCTCCAACGTACTCCGGCTCCATCTCATAGACTCTTCTAGCGAGATAAGATACTATACCATTAAATTTCGCAAGAGTCAATATTGTTTTTGCTGAGGATAGTCCTGGTCTGAATGCTTGTAGAGATTGCTCGATGTAGATCTTCTCTACAATGAATTTCTTTCTTACTTTCAGTTCTCTCAACTTGTTCTCGATGAAGTCTGCTTTATCCCATAAAGTGAGGAAATACCTTTTATTTCTCATATCCCACGCTTCATAGAACAGTATTTCACCGTTCTTGTCAACAACAGACACTCCTGTTATTGACGTACTAACGTCTAATCCTAATATCATTTTTTAATCTTTATATATCTAACTTCAACTCACCCATTTGGAGCCAACGTGCTCAAGGGCGGACTGAAAGCTTGTGACAAGGTCGCCGATATCGATATTATAGGCTGTCCCTTCTCCTGCGGTAGCCTTCCAAAACTTTATCGCACCTTGAACCACTTTTCCCATACCCGATTCTGGAGTGAAGTATTGTGTCAGATCGGTCACGCCTTCAGCGGCGTGCAGGTCTCTAATGACATTAATTGCTGTTTTACCAAGCCTTTGAAGCTCTGGTACTAGATCCATTATATGCTCGATTACGCTGGTGATCATAGATACGTCTGCATTGGTTAGTATCTGGTCCCCTACGGCGGCTGCAGCCTGAGCCATCGATGGCATTAGTGTCACGAGGGCTGCAAAAGCGCCGGCGGTGATAAATTTAACAAGCCCGGGAGCATGAGATTTTAACCTCCCGACTTTTCCCACAAGCGAGTCCAAGAAAGAAGCTACTTTTTCTGCTCCAGAAGACGCCATCGATGCCACCCTGCTAAAGGCACTCTTAGCTAGTTGTGCTATTTTTTGAACAATCGATTCTTTTATTAAAGTTACTTTTCTTTCAGACAAGATATGTTCTTTTTCTAAAACTTCTTTATACTCTTCTACAAGTACATCGATTTCCTCAAGGACATCTTCTAAATCAAAATTTTGATATCCTCTCCAACTTTCCATTATGAGTTTCATTTCTGACATATTCTAATTAGTTTCCTATATATCTAATTTCAGCTTAAAGGTGAATTCTCTACTCGCTGTTTTCTTTACTGGGTTTGCTAGTTTAGCCACGCCAATTACTTTCTTCTGTTCATCATATATTGCAATTTTGCTTATATAAGTGGTTTTTACAAATGCTTCTTCGTAACTTGGGAACGAACTGCTAACTATATTTTTTATTGCCGCTTGCTGATTCTCTTCAAATACTCCAGCGGACGCCGTAGAAACAGTGTTCGAAGAACTTGCTGCATACGTGGAGTTGTTAGAGTGAACCAAGTCGTTTCTTGGTGCAGTTGCCATCATCGTAATCGTTGGTATTTTGTTTTTCCCTTGGTAGGAAGCGTACCAGCTAGAAGAAGGGGTTGAGACGGTGCCTGAAATGTTGCTTCCGAAGTAAGTCCACTTGGGGGCGACGTTACCTGCACCAAGATAGCCCTCGGTGTGGCTATCCGTCAAGTTCCACGATCCGGTAAGGACCACACACCCCTCATCGTATAACACCACTCCAGCGCAGGATCCGGAGCCCACACTTCCCGTGGGGCCCACCTGGATAAGCTCACCGTTTTTAGCCTCATCAAGGAGTTCTGATGTTAGATTACCTGATACAAAGAACCTCAAGTTGACTGTGCCTTTTTTAAGGCGCGAGCCATAAAATATAGACGGCACGCTTAGAAGTCCAATTTCTTGACTTCCCTTATCCCACCCATCGGGGATCGACTTGGAGTATGCATATTGAGTACTTATATACTGATAGTAATTTAATGCAGTCTTCAACGCGCTTACTCTGTTCCTCCCTAGTCCAGCCCCATAGTAGTCAACCGATATCGAAGATGATAAGGGGTAACTACCAGTTATTGTATCACCATATGCGAACTGATTAAAGGCTGTCGTGGAGATTGTCCTGAAAGAACCTTGAGTTCCGTCTTTGGTTATAAATGGATATATGAGTTGTCCAGCGGGCCTATCGACATTCATTTCATAAAGAGAGATGTCGCTGACAGGGACCATCGGTACGTTCTCAACAAAAGCTCCGGTAATCTCGGAACGGTTATTGATGTAGGTTGTTTGTTCGTAGAGGTAGAAAGTATAGGAGGGATGAGCTACTAGCGTGTTGGTAAAGAGTTCATCCTTCTTGAATTTATACAAATACATTTTTGCGAATCCTTACCAATAACTAGTATTTACAAGACTATTTAAATAGTTTTAGTAATCCAGTCTCACGCGTAAGGTCAATTCAGTATTCGGGTCTTTCTTGAGAGGCTCGGATAGTTTGGCCATTGCCAACAACTCATTGTCCGAAGAGTATAAACCAATCGTTGTGATATACGTTACTGGCAAGTCGCTAGAGTTATTCTTTACTACAATCTTGCTAGAGTCCAAATATGTGGGGTTGGCGCTGTAGTTGAACTCATTGTGATTTGCTCTACAGAAGTAGACAGTCGAGTTCAGTTCTGTGGTGTTGTTGAAACTGATGCTCTTGAGCCTTGTCCTCAAAGCATCACAGGCGCCAGAGATGGACTGTGATAAGAACAGCCCCTCCATTGTCATTGAGGAGGTCTCAGCGCTTCCGAGATAAAAATGGCGTCCGGAGCCAGAGCCCGGGCCGGCGGAGGGGAACCCGACGCCGGTGTCTGCTACGCAGGTGTTATAGCCAGCAGTGGTTCTAAAAATACTAGCGGTGAGAACTGCGATACCAGCTTGATAGAATAAGAGCCCTGCTGCATATGCATCATCAGAAGTCGAAGAAGTAAGGAGCAGCCCAAACTCGCCGGCGGGGGAATTGACCTTGTAGCCATTCTCGCCATTGTAATCTCCCAACGTCATCAGGCTGGTGGCGCCATTAGTTGTTGAGCCGGTAGCAGAGCTTCCGGTGAAAACTGACATGGTGAACGAGCCTTTCTTAATCTCATCTTTAGAAAGCAATCTAGAGAAACTTATGATGAAGACCTCATTGAGGTTTACACCGCCAGTAAGATCGCCGTCGCGGTCAAAATCACGAATTGAACCATCGACGTTGTTGCCCATTAAGACCTGAGCCATTTGATTATAAATGTTAATCTTCTTTGCCTGCTGGACGGCTTCTGCGCCGCCCTCGCCGAGGATGCCGCGGCCGGCGCCGGTGAGGGATTGCGACAAGGCGGAGGCAGCAGCCATACCAACCGTAAGATCGAAAATGTGGTTTGCGGAGGAGCTTAAATAAGGATAATCGTAGACGGACTGGAACATTCCATGAGAAAAGTTCTTAATGTTGGTTTCTGTGTTGGTAATGTACGTTCCTGAAACAATAGTACCTGTAATTGGAATTGCTTCGTGAAGGAGAGTCCTCGTCTGTGTAGAGTCGTTATTGAGAAAGTTTTTAAACGTTGTAGCCATCTTGAATCCTTAATTATTGTAGTTTGACGAAGCGAACGGGGATATCCAACCTATAACCCGTCTGTCCTCCGGTAATCCTGATATTTGTATCAATGAAGCGAATGGCTGCATTGAGGTAGCTCGCGCCTGCGAGTCCACTTCCGGCGGCGTCGACTGCAGTCCCAATCTTGGTAAATAAGTAATCACTGCTCTGGATCTCCACAGAAGCCTTAAGGGTAAACCGAAAGCTAGTGCCCCGGGGACCTGCGATTGGTGACTGGGCCTGCTGGTCGGGGTCCTGATTGGGCACCTGATCAATAAATCCGCTGGCGGCGGAGCCACGTGACACGAAATAGCTAGCGATGTTATCATCATCGATAAAAGACACAGGAGCGACGTCACCGGTGGTGCTAGCTAACTGGCATACTCTGTTATCCATTTCGACAATATATTGGTTCTCGACCAAATCTGGATCTAGCGTGAATGTGTATGGGATCTCGTCAGTGTTAAGTCCCTGGTCTAGACCGATTGGCGATACGCCGGCGGCGAGGGCGGCGGCGGAGGGGACGCCATTCATCCATTTGTCTGCCGGGAGTTCTGCCTCGGGGACGGCAGCCATGGCGGTCGTCGTAGCGTTATTTGCAGTAACGGCATAGATCCCTGAAGCTGGATTTAATTTTAGGTTGGTAATAGTGTTCGTTAACATTACTGGCAAATAAAGCAGGTTTGTACGGGGTATCGTTAACAACTTAGATTTGAGAAACGATGTATTATTTGTAAACGCTTCTAATACTGGAGTCTGGAGAATGTTTAAGTCATAGTAAGCGGAACCACTGGTGTTGTTCTTGTCGTAAAGCGCATAGTTAATCTCATCGTCTCCGAGAGCAAACTTAGCTATGCGGAAAGAGCCGTCGCCGCGTGCAAGACGCATACGGCCGGTGTCCGTGAGCACGGCGTCCAAAATGATATCACCAGAGTTGTCCAAAAAAGCCATTCTAATTCTCCAATATAATTAGGTATTTCAATGTAAATAGTCCTTTTTTATTAAAAAAAACCACTATTGATCGTTTAGTAATCTAAAAGTCATATTCAAGTCAATCTTTCTGCCGGTTTGCTTGGAGGTCATTCTCAATTTGAATGAGCGGCCCCACAGACCTTCGCCTGATGCACCGAGGGTCAATGACCCAACACCGTTGGCAATATCATCTGCAGATTCGAAATCCTGCAGAGGTGTCAGAACTTGTTCTTCGCCTTCTTCCCCAGTTAAGACACCGCCGTGAATCGTCTGGATATACGCCGGCTTAACCTGCAGAAACTTTTTAAGCGGTCGGGTCGGGCGACGAGGATCGCTTTCAACGAATTCAATGTCTCGAATAATGGGGTAGATGATGTCGCCCTCGCTTACCATTTCAACCTCGAAAACTGACGTTGGGTTAGATAGGTTTCCATGAACATCAACTGTTCTTGCAGTATAGTAGTATTTCACGTTGGGCAGGATTGAGTCGACGTACGATGACGCATCACCCTGGAGTCCTCGGATGGAAGTAGAGAGTGTCACTAACTCCGAATCTGCGAAACTCAAGTAATTTCGCGGTCTTATCCTGGTGCGGTATAGAATAAAGTTTTCAGCAGTGTCGTCTCCGACAAAACGAACGAGTCCATTTTCGAGGTTCTGCGCGAACGATTTGTCCGCATATTGTTTTTCTTGTTCATCATTAAAGCTTATTGGATCAGCCACATATTCACCAAAAGAATTGTTAACGTTAATCAGAACTTTGTTATCAACGCCTTTATAAGGAATGAACGTTAACTCAGGAGGGGCTGGTGGATCATCAGTCACTCTTACCGTTTTAGAGAAATACGGTACCTCATATATTCTTAAACTAGGGCTCACTATGACGCTTGCTCTGCCTTCCCACAAGGGCTGCCCGTCGCCGGGGATCCGGGATAGTTGCCACGTGTCGAGGGCGTGGTCGCCGTGTTCGGGGGCACCTTTCACAAACTCCATCTTAGAGCCGAACACAAGCACCATTTGCTCAACATCGTACCGATAGTTAGTGTCGTACTTCACCTGGGTGTCAACATATCTCATGACGTCCATGTCTGGAGCATTTGGTATTATAATCGTGGTTACTAGGGTGTCCCCGTCACCACCATCCAGTAAGAATTTTTTTATCTTGTAGCCCATAACCTCCCGGTGCGCAGACTTGCCCTCTAATATTTCTGTGTAGCTTCTTTGATACGTTTTGTATATCTCCTTAACCTTAGCTGTGGTGATTGCTCCTAAAATGGCTTTTGAAAGAGGATCTTCAATTGTATCATCGAGAGCTTTTCGTCCCAACTCGCTATAATAGACGCCCTCAAATGAGAGACTGTCAGACTCTGCCTCGAAGTCTATGCTAAAATACTCATCCTTCAGATTATCTATATTAAAGTCATGATATGAAACAGTGGCAATGTCGGTGTGTACCATCGTCTCAGACTGCGCATCGGTGAATGTTTTGGCTAATATTAAATCGTTAACGCCCACTTCGCTAAGAAAGCGAACAAGTTTCATGCTAGTATCTGCTTTAAACTCGATCAGATTGTGCATGGGAAACAGGTTTCTCTTGTCATAAACCTCCTTCATTGTCACAGTCATGTTGGTTGGGAAAAGTGTTGTTTTGTATGCACTAAGAGTTGGATATGCGCGACGGCCTGTGGCAGTTTCCTCATACACCACAGGAGGCATAAGTCCAGTCGACAACGTAGCCGCATTAAAAAGAGGATTAATTGATATATCAAAAGTTGGGTTTGCCATTATCCGATGGACGGCCGCGGCATACTTCTTGAAGTATTCCCCCTCTTCGTTTTCTGCTACTTTTTGCCCCCCTCTTATCTCATCGATAAAAACATCAGGAATTGCTTTGTTTAAGCTTATAAGACGCCCGAACAAAGAGGCTTCATACTGTCTAAACGCATTTTGATCCCTAAAAGAACTCTTTGCCTCCAGCACAAAAGAATAAAGGTTAGGAAGATAGGCTTCGTAAACGCCCGTGGCGCCGCCTCCTGATTTACCAATGGTCTCCTCATAGAACTTTGAATGATAACTGTATTCAGGAGTGATATTGTAATAAAGAGAGCGAGGAGATTCAGATGGGCGCTGAATGGACGTGGCCATCGGAACCTCAAAAGAGTGATCGTAGTAGACAGCACCTGGGGAGATGCTGCCAATTCCTGACTGATTAAGAGATTGAACGAGCGCTTCCCGGAGGAGCGATGAGGCTCTTTGGACATCGGCGCCGCCGGCTTGAACGACGGCTTCGCTGGTGTCCGCTATCCTGACGGTTATGTCTTCGCGAGTCTCCACTACTGACTTGGACCATAGAGGCGATAATGGATCTATTACTGAGCCCGGTCGCAGAAATAAGTCGGGCTCAGATATATCCACTTGGAGGTTCTGTGCTCCTCCCCTGTATTGGTTGTGGGTTATGTCTATTGGCTGATTATAGTTGCTGGGCTTGTAGGTAAGGGTGCCATCAGGTCCTATAGTATGTATCAGTCCAAAATAATAGCGTATTGGCTCTATACGGCGGGAATTCCCACTGCCAGGTGTGTACACGGCTGGTGAGGCATAGTTTGCTCCGTTTACTATGGTGATTTTCCTATCCGACATCTTCGCCTCCGGAACCTTTGACTAGAAAAATATGATCAAAAACAGGCATTTCCAAATAGGAAGGGTGTGCAACACCAATCCCAGAATTGTCATATGGTATGAGGCGACATATTGAATTTGTCTCTAGATCTTCCTTATGAAACTTTCTCCAAATTGGACGATCGACTAAGACGGTCCCAGAGGATTGCTCCGGGCTTTCGAACCCAACCAGAACTTGCAACTCCACTACTTTGTTAAAATGAATATCAAAAATACCACCATGATTCGCAAAACGTATTTCGTTGTTCAAAGTTGCCGTCACATCCGCAAAGATGGGGTCCTGAGGAATTACTTGCTTTACTAAGAGCTTTAAGGAAGTGGGCAATGCTGTGGGTGACATGTCGCCCATAGTTTGTCTATAAGCGGCTCTCGCAGCTTTTTTGTTAAACCGTATGGGTCCCATAGTCGTGTCATCAGCTTGCAGCACGTTCCTTAATATTGCATTTGGAGAAGACATAATAGTGCTTTTAAGGCTCCTTAGGTACTCCTGTATAGGATCTCGATTTGTGGCCGGAGGAAGATCTCTTCCGATATCAGACAAGCCGGGCTGGTTCAGTGGTGCGTCGCGACCAATACCCATGACATTTTGCCCGGCCGCATTTAAGCCGCCGGCTGGGGTGGGGATGCTCGGGCTAAATCCTGCTTGCCCGACCTGGAGGTCGAGTCCGACGTGTGTGGCAGCACGGGTCCTCATTCCAGTCTTAGAGCCTTCAATCAACGTAACTCCTTGATGGGAAAACAGGCTTAATAAGGTCTTCTTCGAGCGCTGAGCGTCTGAGGCGATGGATGCTGCTTGATTCTCCTCGTTTGGAAGTTGTATGTGTCCGTCGATCCCCTGGGCGATTTGGTTTGAGTTCTTAATCAGGTTTAGGCTCCGAACCATATCAACAAACAAGTTATATTTCTCCATAGTAGAATACCAGCCGCTGGAACCGGCGTTGGTATCCCAGAAATGCAACAAGAAATTTAAAACATCGTCTCTGTGCGCTGAGACGCCGTTAACATTGAAAGCCATAAAGCTAGTTCGGCCGACCGCCAGGCGTCCCTCGGCTGCACGGGGAGCCAGAATTCTTATGGGTTCCGACTGACTAGATGCTGTGTTCAAAATTGTAGCATATAACGGCGTATAATATGAAAAATCTCTTAGTAGTTGTGGGTTTACTGTCCCCGGAAAACTCTTGTTTAGCTCAATTTGTTGTGATTGGCGTATATCAGCCGAGGTGATCTGGCGCATTCCGGGAGAGTCACTAGGCTCCGCGTGAAACCTAGGTCTCATGTAGTAATAGCCCGAGCCTGGGGCGATCGTAGCATCGTACAAGTTCGCCATATATTGTTCTACTGTAATAAGTTTAGACGTCGTCTTTTCGGAAGAAGGAGTGCGGAACTCTTCGAGTGGTGAGTGGACCTTGGGCGGGGTTGTCGATATTCCTACAAGAGAGTCTAACTTACCTATCACGTCCTGGACTACTTTCATAAACCTGTGCACCGTATCCCGCGTTGCTGTAGCGGGGGATAAGAAAGTATCGATAGTCTGTATTACGACAGGAAGATCAAGTGGGCTATCGCTAGTGTTTAAGATCTGTAGCGTACGGATAAAAACGCTTGTTTCCGCTGCGAACATTGGGGCGTATCTTGCTAAGTCCTGAACGTTCTCGGCCATGAAAGGCTTTATGCGATCTAGTCCAACATCATATATACCGCTCCAGGTCCCATCGGTTCGACGTTTGCTTTCCATCATACGATTATAATAACCTTTAAGCTCGCTTAATTGAGTTGATAAGGTTTCCCTTCTTCTCTTAAAAAAGAGGACTGAACTGTCTTGTATCGTGAACTCTATACCATACTGATGTTGTCCCGAATTAAGTTTATTGGCGGTTTTATCTTTAAATGTGAAAAACTTAGTCTTTCCGAAGGTACGATTGGGATCGCGGGCAAACATAGTTAAGTCTCTAAACGACGCTTTATCCGTTGTTATAGGGGTTCCAATTGGACCTGAGGGATATCCTTCGTCCAACAGAACTGTGTCTGGAGCTTCGTAATCGCCCTCGTCAATCTTAGGAACGTCGTTAGATAGTCCGTTCATTCGATTCCGTGTGGCTATATCACGGACATGTCTTCTTTTCAGTCGAATATGTCGAAACTTGATTAAACGGAATAATTCTTCTTTCTCATCGTCGTTAAGGTTTTTCCAGAGAGCGCCGAAGAGCGTCTCCCTTTGGACTAGGGATTCCATGCCGAATGGGCAAAATAAGCTAACTATGCCGTTAATATCCCTAGAAATGGTCAGATCTCCGAAGTAAGAGTCAACAAGTTCTATTTCCTGATTATTGGAAATTCCCTTGATCTCCGGGTCGAATTCTTTGGCATCTATCGATGTCAGATCGGTTACTGTTTTCTCTAAACGATCAATTGTTCGGAAATCTTGAATCGTATTATTTGGCACAACTTCAACTAAAAGCTCTCGCTGTTGAACTTCGGTACCATCACCGAGCCCTACCGTCTTCCACCCAACATAACCCCCAGTGGCAGGAGGATCATCATCCAACGTCCAGTATCGTACGTCGCCTTCCCAAAGTTTTCTCTGAGGGCGACCGGGGGGAGCAGGCGATGTCATATATGAGAAGACATTTCTTGTACCCTGAATTTTACCGCCTTTAAGGATCAAGTCGCGGGTCATGGAGCCTATGAAAAATTCCCTGTAATCTTGGAAAATTTCATCATCAAGATCAATATTGCTGCTCGTTTCTAAGCTATTAATAAACTTAGGAACATTCAGGTAGGGAATTATATAATAGGCTAGCGCGGAGGGAGACGATGGGAACGTCCGCTGGATTCGAAAAGTAAACGTTTCCGTTTCATTACCGTCCGAATCAATTTGTGGGTTTCTTGTGGCTTCTTCTTGGACAGTATTACCGTGGACATCGACACTCTGCCAAGAGAGTGAACCCATCCCGTTAGATTCCATGGCCGCCTTCAAGGACATTGTTGGAAGCAACTTGGCGCGTTGGAGTCCGTCGGACGGAGTTTGCTGTAGGAAGTTATCGGAGTCATCATAATTGAACGTGACCCCATTTTGCGCTAACCAGTTCTGGAGCGCTGCTCCCGAATTTGAATTACTCTCCCTTTCGATCACGGACAGATCTGTTGTCTCCAAGACACCAAATTCTAAATGATCAAGAATGTCCTGCTTGGCTAGCCACGATTTATACACACCATTCGAATCTATCACACTTTTAACATTCAAAAGCAACTCTACGGACATTTGACCCGAGGATTCAGCCGTTACGGCTTGAGCGGTCATTACCCGGCCCATCTTATAGGCTTGAGATTGTTGTCTAAAAGTATTCATTGCCCGTTCGGTCAAAACATATAGCGCCGCTACAACAGCGTCATCAACCCAGATGCCGCCGCGGCCAGGGGAGGTAAGAGCGGACCACTCGTCGTAGCTCTTATTGAGAAGTGTATCCAGAGTGAGAGGCTGCGCTGGTGTATTATTTGGGGGATGTCCCCATATACGATCTTGGGTGAGATTATGTATCCACCTCACGATCTGGTCTCTCACGCCATGGCGGCGGCGGATCTCCCACCCGTGGGTGTTAACGTCGACAGCGCGCTGGGCTCCGCCATTGGGATCGGTTCCAATAAAGATATCATCTTCACCTGCGCCGGCGCCGTGTGTTCCTTCCGTGTTCTTTATTAGCTTAAATTTTATCGATTTCCCGGTACCATGTTCTGTCAGAAAAATAAGGAATGAGGGGGAGGGAGCCTCGGCATATATTTTAAGCCCATATTCTACAAGGAGGTCCCTTACTGCAAACATTTCTGCAAAATCACTCACTTCTATATCGCCTGGGCGAGCATCACCGGCGCCTCGGATGTGGTCGGGACTCGACATAGCGAACGTTTTATATTCTGCAGCAATGGCCGACTGTTTTGCAACTTCTCGATTAAATTCAGCTTTAATGGCCCGTATCTGCTCTTCAGGTCCAATATCTTTAAAATGTTTCTCAGAAAGAGGATTTCCGCGCTCAAGCTCTTTCTCAACAATATGCGGGTTGTCCTCTACAATTAGCTTGCCGCCATTGCTCAAAGAAACCCTTTCGATTCGGACCTTGGGGATATATCCTCCCATAATGTTCATGATTGCATTAGATGGCATTTTTAGGTCTCGTCGTCCTCACAGTAATTAGCATCATCATCAGAGTTTACTGGCACTTCGTATACGCTTTCATTTGTCTGTCTGGACTCGTCGTCTGCGCATGCTGTAATACGGTTATCGAACAGGTTATTAGACTTGTCGACAATGCCTAAGTCGCAAAGCACTTCTTTGTCTATTTGATTGTCAACATTAATTTCTAGAAAGTACTCGGCAAACTCAGATTCCATTCCTACCAAATCACCAGAACTAGCATTCGCCTTGATGAAAGAATATCGGCCCTCCGGATAATGACACGTTCCATCGCTCATAGAAGAAGTTATTTCAAAAAGCTCCATATCAAAGTTTTCACGCTCAAAGTCAACGTGCGATTCAAGAACTTGCAATATTATATCCTTCTTTCTTAGCAACACTGCACTTCCATCTGCATACTCCTGGAGCAGATCATATTCGCTTTCAACCATTGTATTGATATCAACCGTGGCCCTTTGATCATTCTTAATAATCTTAATTGCGTAGTCAACATTGGCATTCAATTGTGGAATTGGCATTGGCTGGCGAGAACCTGTCAGAGTCGCGCTTGAGCTAGTCAACTGACTATTCCATACCTTTACGCTCCATGCTGGAAGATAGGTGCTGTATGCACTAGAATTTCCCATGGGCTTAGAATATACAAAAGTCTCCTCTTCTATATTCGGAATATATACAAACTTGGCATCATTCACGTTTTCGACAAGTGAACGGCTTTCTTTTATGGCCCTCGATATACTTGATTCGACACCAACATAATGCGCCTGAGGCTTCATGTAGAGGGATCCTGTAATACGTGGCTCGATATCATTCTGAATCTCGGGATATGACGCATAAGATGAGTCGTAGATTATGTCGTCATCAAAGAAAGAATAATAAACTGGCTTGAACTTTCCCTCTGACAAAACTCTTTTGCCGTGTGAAGTTAGCTCAATGTTTATTACTTCTTCTTTTTTGTTAAAGAACGGCATTGACTATTGTCCCCCTCCGTTTCCATCATCGTCAGGTGCATTGTTGTTCTTGAAGGTTGTTGTGGCATCAATCTTTACCAACTCAACTAACGAGAAGAAATCGTAAGGCCAATTGTAACTATATGGTGGCTCAGACAATTGGGCTGCGCCTTGCCCTCCAATGTTGAAATTAAACTGGAATTTACTATCGTCAGTAGTATCTAGCGTCTTCTTGAAGTAATTCCAATTCGCTTTCTGCTTGACTTTAAACACGATCCACTTGATATTATCAATATCTGGCACTTCATTATCCTGCGAGGCAAGGAACGTTCCCGCAAGAAGCGAGTGAGAAATGGTGGCGCTGGCCGTCTTAAATGGAGCAGTTGCAATCTCATCAGGTGGTAAGTTCTGCCATATGTCTGTAATATCTTTCTGCCCTAATACATGCTCAAATTCGAATATGTACATCGCCAATGGTCGCACCGAAGGGCTTACTGATACATCGTTTAGGAAGTCATATTGTGGTGGGAAAACATAGTTCTTCATCTTTAACAATTGATCATATATGGGCTGCAGCTTTTTAGGAACATTGTTTCGTAATTCTGATTCACTGATCAATCGCTTTGCCTCTACAACATTTTCTCGATCTAGCAGGTAATACTGGCGGCCGCCGGGGAGGGCGTCATTAATCCTGAATGGTATGGCAACAACAGCTTCTTTGATTAATTTAGTAGTTCGTGGTTGACCGAGTTTGGAAGCGCGACGGGGCATGCCGATAACCTCAGCTAGCGAACCGGTGAGTCCTCCGTCTGGGTTGGATCCTGCATTATAGTTTGGATTTGCTATGATCCTTCTCTCATCGTCATACGCGGTTGCTTCTGAATCGGCCACCTCAAGATATAGACCCCTTGAGCCGGTCGTGACATTCCCGTACTGGTGCCAAATGCCTCTTGTAGTATATTGAGAAGTGACGCCGGTGGGTGATGTAGGCGTTCGGTCGAGTGCTTCCTGTTCTGCTTTGCCAAAATCAAAATAAGGTGTTTCAAACTTAGTTTGAATCACCATTATCTGTCCGTCGCCGGCGGGGGCGTCCTGGACACTTATTGGCTTATTGGTGACCGCATCAAAGTTGACATCTTTCGCGTTTACCAAACCATTATTGGAACCTTGTCCGGGGACGTAGATAGACGCAGATAATTGCATCCAATCTGCCATCAGAGGTCCAAGATATTTCTCATAATTACCATAATTACTTCCCACATCGTGATACTGTGTAATGGTAGAGTGTTCCAGTATCTGCTGTAAGGTGTATGTTTGATCGTCTCCGGCATCGTTGGGTGGCTGGAAATTTATACGCAGAAGACATTCCTGATCATAGTATGGCGGCTCAAAGGGCCATGCAAATGCGATATTTGATTTATCCCCGTACACAGGGGGTCCAAAGGCACCATAGTTTGGTTGCTGAGCAAGCCCTGCGTTGGTGAGACTATTATACATCGTCGTGCCGCCTCGGGTAGAGCCAGCGACGTCACCATCACGAAGCTTTATATCCATTATCCATCGCTCGTATCCAGTATTTGCTGGAAAACTGAACCCGTTGCCGTCGGGCTTCGAGACAAAAGAGGTTAGCTGCCCATCCTTGAGGAAAAAATCTATAGATTCAGCCAAAAAGTTATGCATCGCCAGGCGGTACCGGGAGTCTCCGACGCTATTCCAAGATGCAGTCGAATTCATCATGACTGAGCCTGTGCACTGCTCCCAGTCCGCTATGCTTTTATTCGATCCGAGATGACTTTCAGGCATCAAAAGGGATTCAAAAGGAGCCCTGAAGCTGGCTGTGGAGTTAATTGAAAGAGGAACATCTCCTGCAACCTGAGCGGCTCCACCGCCGAGGGTTGTGGTTTCTACCTCATTCAAATAAATCGGAGTGTCGACAGCAATTCCTGCTTTGATTGTATTATATAGAATCCCAGGCATAAAGAAAGGCTGTAAAAACGTTCTAAAATTGGGAGCATCGCCTGTGAGTTCGACCTCGTCAGCATACGAGGAACTAAACAAACTCGCAAGTTCCACGGTCCTCTGTGCCGGATAGAACCCTTTGTAAGGGAGGAATTTCATCATGGCTGAGCAATTTAGTGTTAGTTCAGTCGGCCGAGCGAAATCCGCCACACTCTCGTTTAAGACTTCGAAGTGTCGAAGGAAATCTGTGGTGCTATAAACGTTATAAAAGCCTTCCATTGAGCTGCTTGCCATGGCATCGGGCGGGCTCGCATTATTCAGTGTTGCGCCAGTTAGATTCAAGAAACCAGAAGATGGGTTAGCATCGGGATTGCCGGGTTGCCATGTAAAGTTTCCTTCTCTTTCAGTGATATAAAAGTCCATATAATCACTAATCTTAAACTCAGGAATTACTGTGTAATCTTTTCCGACCCTCTTCATATCCTCTGCATATTCATCATAGGAATTGTAGTAGAAGGGGTCTTTACCAGCCTGAGCGGCGGTTTCCCATGGTATAGAGTAAGATTTCTCAAAGCCGCCGGCTCTGTTGTAGTTGACGCCGGGTAATGTGTTCGCGGATGAAGATACAAGAGAATACCTATTTTGCATCTCACCCTCGGCATTGTCACTAGAAGGCATGACAGAAGCAGTGTTTACTGTGGGGTTGATTCTCCCATCAAGCGGCCACATGCTTTGCGATGTGATGGTATTACCCTGTGAATTTAGTACATCAATCTCTGTGCGAGCGTCGCGGCTTGGGCGCCAGAAATCGATGATGAAGTTTTCTCTCTGTCTTACTTTTTTGAGATAAGTGTTTTGTTCGCGTGGGAATACAGTCTCCCGATAAGTCACGTGGTTTATTTGCTGTACAGCAGGCAACCCTCCTAGGACGCGTCGGAAAAGCTCGTCAGAACCAGGGTCAATGCGCGCATCTACAGCACCTGCCTCGCTTATCTTTGTGTGGAACTGATCGGGAAGACTAGCTGCAACATTTATGCCTAGATCGTTAATAATGGTTGTACCGGCTCTGGCTGCAGTCGTTATGTTCTCTGCCGTAAATGTTCCCATGTTATTGCCATATGTATCAGCTATGGCTAGATATTCCGGCTGATCGACCTCTCCGAACTCGTGAATAAGTGGGTGGTACTTCGAAGTTACTACAGATTCCGTCAGATGCCATACTTGTCCTTGGCGGCTAGTATACGGATTAGATATTTGTGCAGTCTGGCGGCCGCGATCTTGTAAGCGTCCGGGGGATGCGGGCCCCACATAATTGAGCAAAGGCTGCGGGGCGTGCCGGTTATTGGCTGGAGGGTTGATACGACGTGTGGGATCATTAAGATTCAGGTAATTCGAGCCAAAGTCTTTGACAGTTTCTGCGCCTCGGGGGAGATAGGACATGATGTTGGACCGTTTCTGATTTCTGATGATCGGACTTTCACCGGCTCTGATCTGTTTCCATGAAGGATATTGATAGGGACCGTTGCGGTGATGCATAAGCCCGTTGAACATCTTTTCTTTGCCTTTATATTTGTTCGACCATCCGTAAACTAGTCCACCTTGATATACTTGG
>Ga0080013_1003637_pt1 | contig 15978 bp, 7 predicted proteins | sample ETNvirenome_6_85_FD_69236 | JGI IMG/M metagenome (GOLD analysis project Ga0080013, IMG submission 69236) | Marine viral communities from the Pacific Ocean - ETNP_6_85 (SPADES assembly) (version 2) | ecosystem: Environmental > Aquatic > Marine > Oceanic | place: Pacific Ocean | collected 2013-06-19
ATTATGGCAATAGCAGAAGTAAAAAGTGTAATAAATTCATGTTTTATAAATGGAAGTTCCGCCTATGTGGGTCAGACGATTGATTATGGTGATGTAATTGAAACATATAATATTGATATAGGATTAGAGGAATCATTTAAGAGTAAGTTAATTGAAAATGACGGAATATTAACTATTGAATTTTTGGCAGAAAAACCTAAAAAACCAGAACAAATGAGAATAAAATCACATAGTAAAGTGATTTTTAAATCAAGCGGAATAGGTCAGGTAGGACCAAATACAATAAGTCTGGATGTAGGATGTGAAGTTATTGGGAAACCTGGAAAACCAATAGGAGAAATTACATTACCGTTAGGTTTTATTTTTATTAAAAAAGTAAATCAAAGTAAATTTAGAAGAGTGCGGAGAACGGGCTATCCAGTTAGATTTGGCGAAATAATTAAAACCGGAATGAAGTCACGAATAGTAGTAAAGTTTTACAATTTATATGGTGGCGGAGAATTGAGAATGGGTCAAGGTAGGGAAATTTTATTAATGCCGGATAATATTAAAAGAGTAGTTACAGGCAAAGATTCTGATTTTTGGGGAACATTTAAATATTTAGTTGGTAGAAAAGCAAACGTTGGTGTTCCTACATCTGTGTGTGCAATTAGAGGATAGGATAATATTATGGCAATAGCAGAAGTAATAGACGTAAAAAATTCAGTATTTATAAATGGAAGTCCGGCTTCTGATGACCAAATGATTGATTATGGTGATGTAATTGAAACATATGATATTAGTAAAGGATTACAAGAATCATTTTTGAGTGAGGAAATTGAAGATGATGGTATATTAACCATTCAATTTATTGAAAAAGAAGAAGAAATGAGTATAAAACCACACTGCAAAGTGATTTTTAAACCAGGCGGGGCATGGGCAGGAGCTAATACTGTACTTTTGGATTCAAAAAGTGAATATGTTACCTTGGATAAACCTAAATTTAGAAAGACTAAAGCAGTGGCCGTAGTAGTGAAAGCTAAAATGTCTAATGTTAATGATTTAGAAGCCAAACCGGGAATGACCCTACACTATGAAGATGTTATTAAAACGGGCGGAGATGGTTTTCTTACATTGGTTTATCTTGAAGATAAACAACTGTTTAAAATACGATCTGGTCAGAGATATAAAATAATCGGGAGTCCGGGAATGAAAGGTAGAGTTTATTATCATGCCTCGAAGTTTACAAAAATTAATAAAAAAATCAAAAAAGATTTTGTCATAACACCTCCCACATCAGTCACATCAGTAAAGGGTTAAGAAAAAATTAATTAAAATATTTATTAGATAAGAATAGGAGTTATTAAAATGAAGAAACAAGAGTTAGTAAAAATAATTGAAACAGTAGTTCGTAAGGAAGTCAAAAAACAAATGAATGAGATATTTATTAAAGAAGAAAACTCATCTTCACTTACCGAATTAGTTTCAAAACCATTAACTGAAAAAGAGGTTAAAGAGCCTATTAGGAAACAGTATAAAACTAAACCCAAAAAGGAAGTAAATTATACATCAAACAAAGCTCTTAACAAGGTACTAAATGAAACCGTTGGTGGTGTTCCACAGGGTGATGGTAGTGGATACCCAACGATGGGTGGTGGAGTTTATGATACCAGTAAGATGAATGATGTACTTGTTGGGGCAACTGGTTTAGGAAATACAGAAGAGGCGAAGGAAAAGAAACGAGAAATAGCAGCGGTAGATTCTATAAAGAAAGCCGGTGTTTCAGTTGACCAAGTTCCTGACCATGTACAAAATGCATTAACAAGAGATTATTCAGCTGTTTTGAAAGCAATAGACCAGAAAAAAGGTGGCGGAAATAGTTTTCGTCCATAGTGAGGTGAGTAATGGCATTAGATAAGAATTTTTTAAAATATAAATTTTTAAAAATTTTAAACGATAAAATTTATAAAGATCAACCGTCAGAAGATAAGGCGACAGCAAGAAAGAAAAACGCAAAGGATGCGGCATTACATGCAGATGCGATTCATTCTTATTTAACTGGAATGGATTCCATAAAACCTTTAAGCAATAAATCTTTTTTAGAGCCCGATTCAATGCCAGGAAATTTATCATTGACAGATAAATCTCAATTGAATGTAACACAAGTTGAACCACCAGCGGCTAAAGTATCAAAGATGATGGCGTTAATGAGGAAACATCAAGGTTTTGGTGGAGCAAATCAAGACCGCGGTAGAAAATTAAAAATTCTTAAAAAAGTTTTTGATAGTTTAAATATTATATTTAAACGTAATAAAATTTCTATGGATAAGAATTTTGAAGTTAAAGGTAGTGTAAATGTTGGAAAAAATATTATTATAAGTGGTAATAATATTGTAAAACAAAATTCAAGTGTGATTGGAACTCATACGATTGGTGGTGGAATAACTGTAAATGGAAAGGCAACATTTCGTGGTGGGATAAACTTGAGACCTATGGGAGTGAAGTCACCAGTCGATTTGATAGTAGATGGAAACATACAAGGAACTAAAGATTTAACTTTAGGTCAAAATTTAAAAATTGAAAAAGATGGTGAAATTGGTGGAAATTTAACTGTTAATAAAAATGAAATTATTAAAGGTAATGTTCAAGTTGATAAAAATCAACTGATTAAAGAATCTCTTGTAGTTAGTAAAAAATTAACAGTTAATAAAAATACTGATGTAAAAGGAAATCTCATAGCTAGAAGAACTTCTAATACATTTGGATTTCATAATGTTGGACTTGGATTAAATGTAATGGGACTAACAATATTAGGTGGTGGTGTGATAATAGCACCAATTCCGATTCCACCAATACCAGGATTACCAAGACCAGCAAAAACATCTGCAGATTTAAAAGTTAAGGGTGATATTATAGGTGAAGAAGATTTATTAATTGAAGAAAATTCTGAAGTTCAGGGTAATTCAATTGTAGGGGGAGATTTTAATGTAAGTGGAGAAACTACAGTACGAGGACCGGCAGAATTTATGGGTCAAGTATCTATCCAAGGAGATATAGAAGTATCGGGTGATTTGAATTTAAAAGAAAGTGTAGCAGATGTTAATGGATACACATATTTACCAAATGGTATTTTATTACAGTGGGGAACTGGAACTTCTTCATCAGATGACAATCAAAATTTTAATTTTCCAGTGGCTTTTCCCAATGCATGTTTTTCAGTTGTGGTAAATAGACAAGTATCAGGACCGTCTGCCCCGATGACCGCTATAAATATTACAACTACTAAATTTACAATAAACAGAGCTGATGGTATTGACGGTTCAAACACAATAAATTATTTAGCAGTAGGAAATTAAAGGAGAATATAAATGGGAGCAAGAGAAAAAGATTTAAATCCTGATGTTTATATAGGATTACAACTTCCATTAGGGTATGATGATGATGGATTTTTTACCCAAACAAAGACTACAATTAAACAGGCTCAATATAATATTATTAACTTATTAAAAACTATTCCAGGTGAGAGATTAGGACAACCATTATATGGTTCAAGACTTCATCATTTACTTTTTGAACCAATGACTGAAGATTTAAGTGATAGAATTAAAGTAGAGATTAAAGATGCTTTAGATACATGGTTGCCATATATAACTGTTCAAGATATAAAAATTGCATTTACGAATTCAAATCATGTTGATGTATCTATTATATTTGGATTATCGTTCAATCCTACGGCAATGGAACAAGTTTCAATTGATTTTACACAATTTGAAGATTTTGTAGGGGAAGTCGCAGATGTAGGTATTGCCACATAAAGGTAATTAAAAAGGAGAAGATTCATGGCTGTAACAGATGTTAGTAAAGATGTAAAATATTTGAGTAAAGATTTTGCTTCTTTCAGAAACGGTTTAATAGAATTTGCAAAAACATATTTCCCAAATACATATAACGATTTTAATGAATCGGATCCAGGTATGATGTTTATTGAAATGGCATCATATGTAGGAGATGTATTGTCATATTATATTGATGAACAATTTAAAGAAAGTATGTTATCATTTGCAGAAGAAAAGAGAACAATATATCAAATAGCACAAGGATATGGATATAAACCAAGACAGGCCTCACCGGCATCTGTACTTTTGGATGTATTCCAAACAGTTCCATCTGATCCTAATAATATATCAGAAGGTAAAAAACAACCAAATGAAGATTATTGTCTTACAGTTCCAGCTGGAATGCAATCAACATCAGTAAATGGTACTGTTTTTAGAACTGTAGATGATTGTATTTTTGCAGATTCAAGTTCATTAAGTCCAAGACAAGAAGATATTTTTGAGGTAGATGGGAACAGTAGTATTACAAAATGGTTATTAAAGAAATCAGTAAAGGCAGTTAGTGGAACAATTACTACAGATTATATATCGTTTGGGGAAGCAGAAAAATATAAAAGAGTTGCATTAGAAACCAGTCCTGTGTTAGAAATTCTTTCAGTAATAGATAGTGATGGAAATAATTGGTATGAAGTTCCATTTTTAGCCCAAGATACGGTATATACAGATTTTCAAAATAATACAAATAATTCTCCCGATTTAGTTGAAGGTAGAAATTTTGCACCTTTTCTTTTAAAACTTCTAAAAACATCAAAGAGATATAAAACTTTTATTAGACCAGATGGAAAAACTGAAATGAGATTTGGTTCAGGAGTAGCAGCAGGAGCTGATGAAGAAATTATTCCAAATCCATCAAATGTTGGTTCTAATTTACCAGGAACACCAAGTTTTCTTGATACAGCATTTGACCCTGCAAATTTTTTAAATACGGAAACCTATGGTCAATGTCCAACAAATACAACACTTACAATTAAATATTCTTATGGTGGTGGTGCGGAAGATAATTGTGTTGCTGGATCAATAAAAAATATTACCTTAATGAATTCTGAATTTGATAGTTCGGTTAGTTTAGATGGAGCATTAAAATCTCAAACTAAAAATTCAATAGCAGTAACAAATCCAGAACCAGCAATGGGGGGAGGGGGAGCAGAAACACTTGAAGATGTTAGAGTAAATGCACTTGCATATTTCCAAGCACAAAGTAGAGCAGTAACTAAAGATGATTACATAACTCGTGTATATTCATTACCACCAAAGTATGGTAATATAGCAAAAGTTTTTATTTTACAAGATGAACAAGTAGCTGCAGCCGGTCAAAATGAGTCAGACCCGACATTCCAATCGAATCCACTAGCATTAAATATGTATATGCTTGGATATGATCAAGCAGGAAAGTTAGTTAGGTTAAATCAAGCGGTTAAAGAAAATATAAAAACATATTTAAGTCAATATAGAATGATGACAGACGCGGTTCAAATTAAAGACGCGTGGATATGTAATATTGGAGTTGATTTTGCAATTTTCACTAAAAAGGGATTTAACAAAAATGAAGTGTTATTAAATTGTGTTGATAGGTTAAAAAAATATTTTAATAATGATAATTGGCAAATAAATCAACCTATTGTTTTGGCAGATGTAGTAAATGAAATAATAGATGCCGATGGAGTGAGAACTGTAGTTAAGCCACAAGAAGGCAGAGATGAATTGATTAAGATAACAAACAAGTGGGGAGCTGGATATTCCAGTAATATATATGATGTACAAGGATCAACATATAATGGAGTGGTTTATCCACCAGTCGATCCTACAATGTTTGAAGTTAAATATCCTGATGTAGATATACGGGGTAGAGTATTGGGAGACTTATAATGCATTATTTTGAATACGCAACAAAAGATACAACATTATATGAAATGAGTGCAAGTATGAATACTGGCCAAGACGAAATTCTTGAGGTCAGAAAAGATATGAACGCCGATGGTTCTGTAGTAAATGTTTCTCGTGCTTTAGTTAAATTTGATTTGACTTATGTATCAAAATCAATATCATCTGGATTAATTACATCTGGTTCATTAACAAAATTTTATTTAAATTTATATGATGCAAATTCATCTCAATTAAATGTATCACAAACTTTATATGGATATCCCACAAGTCAGTCTTGGGATAATGGCTCTGGAAAATATTTGTATAGTCCAATAGTAGAAGATGGGGCAGGTTGGAAATGGAAAGATAATGTTACTGGCAGAACTCAATGGAATACTATTTCTGGTTCTGGTGGAACTTGGTATAGTGGAAGTGGGTATGAAGCATCACAGTCATTTACAAATGAGCCAGCAGATTTAAGAATGGATGTAACAGATATTGTTTGGAGATGGTTACATAGCACAGTTCCAAATGAAGGTTTTATGTTAAAGAGAAGTGGTAGTATTGGTAATACAGATTCAAATGTTGATGAAGGAAATACTACAAGATTGGGACAGTTTAGTTTCTTTTCTCGTGAAACTAATACAATATATCCACCAAAATTAGAAGTAGTTTGGGATGATTCAAAGTGGACAACTGGTTCTTTATCAGCACTTTCTTCTGATAATTTAGAAGATATGACTCTTTATATGAAAGGATTACGAGAAAAATATAAAGAAAGTTCAAAGGTAAAATTTAGAGTAGTCGGTAGAGAAAGATATCCCGAAAAAACATTTTCAACTACGGGATATAGTACTGGATATTTAACAGTAAAAACTTTACCAAGTGGGAGTACTTATTATCAAATTAAAGATGCTTACACAGAAGATGTTGTAGTACCTTTCGGGAGTGGTTCAAAGGTAAGTTGTGATTCAACTGGAAATTATTTTAATTTTTGGATGAATGGATTACAGTCTGAAAGATTTTATAGAATAAATTATAAAATAATAAGTGGTAGTGGAACTGCCGATGAAACTGTAACATATTTCGATGAGAAACATTCATTTAAAGTAGTGAGATAAAAAATGCCATATACAAAAGAAGAACTTGAAAACCTTCAATTTTATCAGGAAATTGCACGAGCTGATGAAGTTAAATATTTACAAATGATTCAAAAAAGAATTGAATCGGGAAATACGTCAGGAGAAGTTTTACGGGATCCAAATACAGGATATATAATTTGTTTTGAAAGAATAATTCCAGGACAAGGAACTGGTGACGCACCAGAGAGTTATAATAAAGATGGTTTACATACTATTGAACTCCCTGAAAATGAATATTTTGATTATCTAGAAGGTGAAGAACTTAATAACATAATAGAAAGAGAATTTACGGAATACTAATGGCTGAACTTAAATTATTTCCATCCGCTAAAAGTGGAAAATTATCAAGATTAAATTCAGAACATTTAACTCAGATAGAGTTGAGTGGGGATTTAAAAGATGGTGATCCTGTAGCACCATTTGGATCTCTTAATGCTGATATAATTGAGTTTTGTTTATATGATTTAGATGGTAATTATATTACTAGCTCTACAGTCAAGTCCCCATTTCCAGATACATTAGATGTAGGAGATTTTGTTAGAGGATCTGGATATAGATACGGAACTTATAAAGTTGTATTTAACTTTTTAAGACGAATAGGTGGTACTGGTGATGTTATATTAGTAAAGCCTGATAAAACTATTTATAAAGGAAAATATTATAATTCTGGCAGTAGTGTATATGCCGGTACAGAACTTAATCCTACCATTGACCCCGATACTGAAGAGACTATAGAACTTGGGGTGGAAGATGATTCACTTTATTTACAAGATATATCTACAGATAGAACTGAATTAAGAATTCGTCCAAATCCAAACATAAATGATCCAGACGCCAATGAACGATTTAGGTTATTGGGGTATACTTGTTTATGTCAGGCTGATATTAATGGAGAATCACCCCTAACATTTGATAATACTGGTAAAGTTGTTACAGTAAATTGGGTATTGAATGACGGACAAGAAGTATCATTAAATGAATTAATGAAAGGTGGAACTCTTATTATAAGAGATGCTTTTGTTATAGATTATGATGAAACTCCAGAAACTATATCAACATATATTCCAGATGTATTAAATACTCCTACTATAGCATCTAACAATTTAGTAACCAATGGTCATTTTAATTCTTTGACAGGTTCATTTGGTGATGGTGTTGTCGAAGAAAGTAATAGTAATCCAAAAAATGAAATAGTTGAATTTTCTAATCCAGGTCACAGTAAGTGGTGTTTAAGAACTACTCCAGATATCGCGGGTGGTGGAACTAAAGATGTTAAATATCAAATGAATTTTGAGGTTATACCTGGTGAAACTTATGTATTGAGTTGTTGGGTATATCACGATGAAAATTGGAATGGTAGAACGGATGCACATTTTCATTCACGGGCATTTATTGATAATGTAAACGGCCCAACAATAACTGGGGTGGGAACTGTATTAGAAACAAAAGTTGTAGATGGTAATACTTGGGAACGACAATATAGCCGTATAACTGTTCCAGAAACTGGAACTGGGAAATTAATTTGGTACTTAGGTTTTGGAATAGAAAAAGATGGTGGCCAAGTATTTGACGGTTATAGATATTATACTGATTTACAATGTGAACCAGGTTCAGCCATATCACTTCCAACTCCTTATATATCAGAAGAAAGACTTGAAGATATTGAATCTCCTGTTACTGGACTTGTTAAATTTGTAGATGACAATACATTATCAGCAACACTTACGGGGGAAGATGCAGGATTTGTTGAGTTGATGTCATCTGATAATGAAGATAGGGGAAGTGGTAAAATTACTATTAAAGATGCAATTGTTACAGATCAAACATTTGATATGCAAACTGATAGAACTATTGTTGATGAAATTCCAACGGATAATGCTGATGCTTCAGTTGTTAGAGAAGGTGGTAATGAAACTGAATTTAATAAAAGTCCATTTCATGGTAACGTTCCAGATGATTCAACTGATTTAGAAATAACAATACAGACAAATGATATTTACAGATTAAATAAAGTAAATCCAGATGGTAATGAAGAAGAAATAGGAAGATATGATATACCCGTTGATGTAACTGTAGTGGATGAAGTACCAGTAGAAACTTCAATGGCTCCAGAAGCTGTTTTAAATGAAGGTGAAGTTCATCAAAGTACATTTCATGGTGAAGCTCCAGATGATTCAACAGATTTACAAGTAACATTACATGCTAATGATATTTATCGGTTGATGCACATTAGGAAACCGTTAGATGAATGGTTACAGTTGCAAGCAGCAATAAAAACTGCCGAGGAAATTGAAAGTGATAAAAGATATAAAATTATATCGACTGGAACAACCGATTTTACGGACATCGGTGCACCCTTTAATGCTCCAAATATTTCATTTGTAGCTACAGGAGAAGGTACTGGTACGGGTACAGTTCTTTTGCAAAACTCTGGGACCACTTTATCAGAATTTCCTATGGCTGCGGCCATGATGGCTGCATTATCGGGCACTGACGCTCCCGAATTTGACCAATGGGCTCAACAATATTTAGAGGATCAAGACCCAGGGTTTGAAAATATGGTTGGTGAATATAATATTCCTGTAGAAGTTAGAGAAATTGATGATTTAGAAATAGTTAATGCTGGTGCCAATGAAATAAGAGAAAATCGTGATGAGGGAGAGTGGCATATTACAAAAAGTCCATATCATGGGGTAACAGAAAATAAAATTATATTACAAGTTGATGATAGATATGATTTATATAGACTCAGACCTAATGGACAAGAAATTCTTATTGGTTCACATGACAAATGGAAAGAATCAAAAGAATGGTCTTTAGATTCACTTCAGGAAGGTGATAGATTAAGAATTTATACTTATGATCATGGTGGTGCAGAAGGTTTTGTTGCAAAGGTATATTTTAATAATCAAATATATAGGACAGGAGATCCAAGAGAAAAATTTAGAGATTCGGAAGGTGAAAACGAAGGTAAGGTATCTATTCAAGCGGATGGTATCTGGGATTGTACAGCATTTCAATGGCCACCTTTCAGTATTTTTGGTTGGTTCAAAGCTTGGGATCCAGCTTGGTGGGATATATCAGAGATATGGGGTTCAGAAGCACATTTACCGCTAAGAAAATCTACTTTTGCTAAAAAACATAAACAGTGGAAGAAAGTTATACATCCAGACTTAGAAGATTGTAGAGTAATATGGCCACGGTTTAGTTGGTTAAGAAGTATTAGATGGGAATGGGAACCTGGAGCTGGTGTACACACTAAAATATGGAAACATTTCGATCCAGATTTGAATGTTCGTGCAGTTCATCCAAAAAGTTGGAGTGCAGGACAAACAAATTATGATTGGAATAATTCAGCAGCTTTTTCACATTGGAGAACTGGTTGGATAGGTCATCAGGCGAAATGGATTAATGGTGAAGGTCATAGTGGTGGTCCCGCTATGAAATTTATAGACCAAAATTCAATATATCAAAATCCAAATCATCCAGGATATAACGGTAGATATTTTAATGAAGATGGAGAGAGAATTCCAGATCATACTGCTGATTATGGTTATGGTAATAAAAGTGGATATGGAAGTGCGGATCATTCAACTTCATTAAGACATCGTTGGCAAGGTATTAGTCAAACATTACCATTTAGTTTTCAATCTCAGGGAATACAACATGGTGATAAAATTAAAATTTCTTGGTGGCAAAAATCTGATACAATAGGAAAGGGTGCATCTGTATATCTAAGATATTGGAAAGTAGGATCACCAGCTGATGGTAATTTTTGGGGATCATCTACCAAGTGGTTATATTTACCAAACGATGGAAATTTTGTTCCTGTAAAAAAGGATGGAGAATGGGAAAAGGCAGAATATATTCTTGAAGTTCCTATAGATTTTGATCTTGGAAGAATGGGTTCTTCAATTTATGGAGATGCGAATAAAGGTCCCATGATCCGTATAACTAGCTACCGGGCTCCTGAAGGAATTGTGTGGGTAAGTGATCCAAAAATTACATTAGTTACAGCAGCAGATAATCCAGAAGTAGTCAATACATATAATCTTGATGATTTTAAACCAAGTGATAAATTAAAACTTTATGTTACAAATCTTGGTACAGAACCACGTGGAATTCTTGCAAAAGTAAATTATCGTGGAACATCATATAAAACTGGTGATAAAGATAAAGAACATTATTATGATGATTATGCTGGTGGAACTTTAACTGTAGATTTACCTGGTACTTGGCAAATAACAGATTCAGAAAATAGAAATTGGACTGATCTTGGAGAGGTAACAGATGATAAAATAGACCCAGAACTTCAAGATACCAAATGGATTTGGAGTGTGGATGATACAGATGAACTCGTATGGGAATGGTCAGCAAATACTAATGTTGTTAATGGTATATGGAATTATCCTGATCCCGTTACATATGATGATGCCATTACAATAACTGGATGGAATGATGGTTTTAATCCTTTCCATTGGGGAGGTATTGAAAGTAAACAAGATGAATTATTTTGGCACACGGGTTGGATAGGACACCATGCTAAATGGGTACGAAATGATGGTCAATTCGGTGCTTGTATGAAATTTGTTGATATGAATTCAAGTTTTACTTCACCTAATCACATTGAGTACGAAGGACAGTATAAAACTGGATATAATGCTGGTACAGAAACAACATTAGCACACAGAGATATGTTTATGTATGCGGATTTACCAAATAAATTAGCATCACAAGGAATACAAGAAGGAAGTTTTATAAAGATTTCGTGGTGGCAAAAAACTAATGTAGAAGGTAAGGGTGCAAAAGTTGGATTACGACATTTTAATAAAGACGGCCAAATTTCTTGGGGACCAGATAATGAATTTTATAAAATGATTCCATGTACTTCTGTAGATGAATGGGAACAAGTTAGTTATACAGGTGTTGTTGATGAAGATTGGGACTTAACTAAAACTGATAAAATTTATGTAAAAGGTCATTTTGGTCCAGAAGGAATGTTGTGGGTAGAAGGAGTAACGATTGAAATAGTTTCTGGAATTGCACCAGACTCAAATCAAGTTAATACATATACGGTTTATAATTTTAATCCAGATAATACATTAAAACTTTATACTACAAATTTATTAACTGAACCAAATGGGTTTATAGCAAAAGTAAATTATCGTGGAACAGAATATAAAACGGGAGATACTGGAGTAGATTATTATACAGATCCGATAACTGAAGAAACTACAATTATTAATTTACCAGGAACTTGGAAACTTCCTGGAGAGAATTGGAAAGTATTGGGAGATTCAAATATAAATCCAGATTTGGTTGTAGATCCTAATTTATCTGATAGTAAGTGGGTTGGAAATGTTGTTGAAACATCAGATCAACAAGTATGGAATTGGTCACCACTTGGTGATATTGGTAATTACATATGGAATTACCCAGATCCATCTTTAAGAACTGATGCAGTTTGGCCAACAGAATGGAGTAATGGGTTTGATAATTTTGATTATGGTGGTGATCAAACTGAAAGATTCTGGCATACGGGCTGGATAGGACATCACGCTAAGTTTGTTCCAAGTGATGGACAGGACGGTGAAACTGCTATGAAATTTATTGATCAAAATTCTCTGTTTGATTCATCTAATCATAGCCTTTATCCAGATTTAAAACCTTATAAAACAGGTAATTCAGTTGACGATGATCAAACTTTGAAACATCGACCAATGAAGCTTTCACAGAAATTACCACATACTATGGCAGCACAAGGAGTAGAAGTTGGTGATCAACTTACAATTTCGTGGAGACAGAAATCAGATAGTATAGGGAAAGGTGCGAGAATTGGTATTCGTCATTTTAATAATAATGGGAATGTAACATTTGGAGATGAAACAACTAACGAGTATATTAATATAGAAAATACTCAAAAAGATAGAGAATGGTTACGATATATTCCAACTACTACATTAGAATGGCAAGATGTTAGTTATTCAGTTATTGTTGATGAAGATTTTGATTTAACTCAACCTATATGGTTATGTGTTTATGGTCATAAAGGACCAGAGGGAATGTTATGGGTAGAAAATATAGAAATTAAGATAACTATTGATACTCAAACAATAACTGTAAATCCCGTTCTTGGAGATTTTGTAGCAGAAATTGGTACTTGGGTTGATAAAAATACTATAACAATAAAAGATGGTTACGATAGTGTTGCAGGAGAATTAGGACATATTTTTGATAATAATGCCAATATTAGATCTTGGAATACATTTACTGATTTTTCTGTAGAATATACTTCATCTGTTTATAGTGCAGAACCTATTCGCGGATCATTAAGGGCAGAAATTGAAAGCGTAGAAGGTGATAACATAATAAATCTTGTAAATTCTTTTGAAGAACATGCAATTGAAGCTGGTCATGATTTGATAAAGTATTCACTTGATGATTTACAATCTGGGGAAGGACTTTTCTCTTTTGCTAATTGGTTTATTCAATATCCAATAGAAAGTGCTGAAAATTTAAGTAAATTAGTTAGATTGGGAAGGGGAGAGTATTCTGTAATAACCAATTTTAAACCAGATGTTGTAACTTATCCTGAATATCCACATTCAGTAGTTTATAAATTATATGAACCATTACCGGCCGGTGTTGGACCAGGGGGTATTACTATAGTTAAAGAAATGATTCCACCGATACAAGATACCGTTCAAATGATTCCATTTTCAGAAGAATGGGTTAGTGATACTGTTCTTAGAACTCCAGAACCTTTTGTACTTAATAGTCCAATAGGATCAGGACAAACAGAATTTAGAAATTATAATCAAATAACATCTACTGATTCAGATATTCAGAAAAAAATTGCAGATGAGATTTTAAGTGGTAGTTTTACTTCTGATATTAATTTAAATTTCGCTCAGTTTTCAGATTTTATACATTTTAGTTCTGCAGAACAACGAGTTAAAAACTTTAAATATAAATTAGATTTAATAGAACAATATACAGATAGAAGTGCATCTTTGGCGGGTGCAGGAAGTGGTTCAGTTGGAGCGATACCTATAGTAGCAGACCCCGCGTCTGGAGCATATTTAAGTGTTTCTGGTTCCGAATCTCCACATCCATCATTTACTCCAGTAAGTGGATCATTAACACAAATTCAATCATGGGAAAAGAAACGCCGAGATGTTATTAATAACTTTGATAAACTTGAAAAGTTTATGTTTGAACAAAGTTCTTCATATACAAGTGCATCGATTGGAGTGTTTCATGATAATTCCTGGCCAAAACGACAGGGCGGATCAGGTAAATTTTCAGATCCATATGTACTTTATAGAACTTCACAATCATTGGCAAGTGATTGGTATACTAATCAAATAGTTTCTGCATCTGATTATGATAAATCAAATAAGAATAGGTTGAGCAGACATCTTCCAAGTTTTGTTGTGGACGACACGGACAATACTGTATTTCTTAAATTTATTGACATGGTTGGACATCATTTTGATGATATTTGGTTATATATTAAGTCTATGACTGATGTTCATGATAGAAGAGATAAACTTACAGAAGGTATAGCAAAAGATTTATTACTTCCTGTAGCACAATCTTTCGGTTGGGATGTTCAAGATGGAAAAGATTTAATTTCATTACAAAGATATCTTCTTGGAATGGAACAAACTGGTTCAGAAAACCCTTGGCAATACTCTGGAACACCTGAACGAGATATATCAAGAGAAATATGGAGTCGTATTATAAATAATATGCCATTTTTCTTAAAAACAAAAGGAACGGCACGGGCAATAAAAGGGTTAATAGGTTGTTATGGTATTCCTTCAAGTGTATTACGAGTTATGGAATATGGTGGACCCAAATTACCAGGTCAACCAGATGATTTTGTGATAACAAGGAAATTTACAAAGGCATTAAATTTCTTTGGAGCAACTAATAATACCTATGTTCAAAATGATACTTGGGAAGCAATTACATCTGGAGAAGGACCGACAGGTAGAGTACCAGATACCGTAGAATTTAGATTTAAAGCAGCGAGTGGTTCAAACCAAGTATTAGTAAGACGAGGTAGTGATTGGGCAATTAGATTAAAAGATAATGGTTCATCAGATAGATTTGGTAATGTATCTTTTATGTTGAGTGGTAGTAAAGGATATCTTGAAGTTTCATCTTCTGCATTACCAGTTTATGATAATGAATTTTGGTCAGTAATGTTGACAAGAACACTTTCAGGTTCTGGAAATTTTGTAACAAGTGATACTGGTAGTTTAGACGTTGTTTATAGTTTATATACAAAACAATATGATGTTGGACGAAGTAAAATAATTTATGAATCTAAAAGTGATTTACTTATAAGTGGTTCAGAAGGAGTAGTATCGGGTTCTTATAATCTTGCATATGTAGGTACTGCTGATACAATTACATTAGGTGGACCACAAGAGAATACTTATTTTGGAGAATCATTAAGTGGTTCTATGATGGAATATAGAAATTGGACTACAGCGTTGAATGTAACTTCATTTGATAATCATGTAGCAGCTCCAATTTCATTTGATGGTAATACACCATCTGCTTCTTATATAGATTTAGTTACCAGATATTCATTTGACGATGATAAAGATTTAAGTGTGGGAGCAAATCAATGGTTTCAAGATGTAAGTGCAGACCAATCATTTACTTCATCAGCAGTTCCATCTGGATATTCAAGTGGACTTGGTGACCATTTTTCATCCGTAGTAGATGAAACAAAGATGAAAGTTCCAAACTTGGGACCGAGTGGTAAGTCATCCAATAAAATAAGAATTGAATCCGATACATTAATAGATAGGGGACAGGGAATTGGTCAAGGATATCCAATATTAAAATTTAAAGAAAGTATAACTACTCCAGCTTATGATAACGCCCCAATAGATTCTAATAAACTTGGTATTTATTTTTCACCATCAAGGGCAATAGACGAAGATATTATAAGTTCAATGCCTAATATTGATTTTGACCAATACATTGGAGATCCGCGTGACCAATATAAAGAACAATATACAGGATTAACAACGGCACGAAATCTATATTGGAAAAAATATTCGGGACCAAATAAT
>Ga0080013_1003638_pt1 | contig 15964 bp, 16 predicted proteins | sample ETNvirenome_6_85_FD_69236 | JGI IMG/M metagenome (GOLD analysis project Ga0080013, IMG submission 69236) | Marine viral communities from the Pacific Ocean - ETNP_6_85 (SPADES assembly) (version 2) | ecosystem: Environmental > Aquatic > Marine > Oceanic | place: Pacific Ocean | collected 2013-06-19
GGGAGAATTTCCGGAACAAAAGATAGTTATATTAAAAGAGTTTGATAAATATAACGTCGGATCCGTCGATGGGTATGACATAGTTGATAAGGAATTGGTAGAAAAATGAAACAATTATTTGAAAATTGGCGTCGATCATTAAATGAAAGAGAAACAGACGAACTCTATAATGAGATTGGTAATTACTTCATAGATATTATTAAAGATTATAAAAAATATTTTCGTATTATCGATCTGGAGAGAGATAGGGATTATTCGCGAAGTATAGGGCTCCCGGAAACACCAGCGCAAGTATTTTTAAGCATGAAAATTAATATCGATGCATTCGATGAACAGGAATTTCTTAGATATAAGGAATTGACTGGAGACAATAAAATTATGCCGGAGGTTGAAATATTTGGAGATGCAATGAATAAATTTTCGATAAGGTGGGCGGAAGAAGAAATGAGACCAGACGCATCCATGGATATGAATACCAATGGACAAATGACCGTCTATTCTAGAGGCGAAGGACGGTCCGTCGAAGAAGCAATAGCCGCCTTACTGAGTTGGAGGAAAAGTGTCTTTGTTCATGAACTGGCCCATTGGTTTAACGCAATTCGAAGCAAATATACAAAGTTTAGGACATCAGGAATGGGTAAAAAAACAGCCAAGACTCGGGTAGCGAAAGATCAGGCATATGCTCAAAGCACAGAGGAAATGCAAGCGAGGTTCATAGCAGTTTTTAATGATGTTAAAGAAAAATTAGAAAATGAGTCATGGTCTGCAGAGTTTAGTCAATCAATATTAGATGGTGACGCTAGACAATTTTTGAGCCAAGTTGTGTCTTTATATGGTAGAGAGTTATATTATGCACAACTTGAAAAGCCTCAAAAAAAGAGAATAGATAAAAGAATTATTGATATGTTTAACTATTTTATCAAGAACAAAGAAAAATATCCGTCGATGTCACAACCAGTAGATACCGAACCGGTACCAGTGTTGGAACAAAAAATGAAACAACTAACTGAATATATTGAAGAATTAGAAGAAGAATCAAGAGCAATTGACCATGGTTCGTTTGCTATTAGAGATGCCTTGCATAATCAAGTTTGGGACGAGAATGACAAATTAGTTTCAGATGTAAGGGAAAAGCTAATGAAGATTGCTCAAGACTTCTGGGCAAAATTAGAACTCGATTGGAATGAAGTAATGGACGTTACTTTTACTGGATCATTAGCAAACTATAATTGGTCTAGACATTCTGATATTGACTTACACTTAGTTGTTGATTTTGAATCGGTTGATGAAAACACACAGCTAGTAAGAGATTATTTCAACGCTATTAAATCAAACTGGAACAGAAGACACAATATATTCCTTAAGGGATTCGAGGTTGAAATCTATGTTCAAGATGTCAGTGAAATTCATAAATCCACAGGAGTTTATTCTGTGTCAAAAGATGAATGGACTGTTAAACCAATTAAAAAAGAAGTGAATATTGATTGGAGCGATGTCAAAAAGAAAGCAGAATCTTTGATGAATATGATTGATGAAGTAGAAAACTTAATGAATTCAACGCACTATAAGACTGCGCATCGTTTTGGAAAGAGATTGAAGGATAAACTGAAGAAGTTTAGAAGATGTGGATTGGATCGCGAGGGCGAATATTCTAGTGAGAATATTGCCTTTAAAGCGCTAAGAAGAAATGGATATGTTGAAAAGTTAATGGATTCTGTCGTCGATTCATATGATAATATGATGTCCGGACAAGATCAAACGCACGTTAGGCTAAAGGAGCTACGAAGAAGGGGTGAATTCCAGAAGAAAAATTGATTTTTACGAAATTCTTCTGGTTTTAATAATAATATTTAACCTTGTGGACATTAGTGTGACTTCCACAATTGTTTCTCTCGGGCTTGCATATGAAGTTAATCCATTTATGGAAATTGCTTTAGATTGGGGAGTTCCTTATTTTATTGTAATAAAACTTTCTATAATAGCTGGTGGATGCTATCTTTTGTGGAAAAGAAGGCACCGAGCCTTTGCGAAAGCGGGAATTATAACTTGTTTTCTAGTATATTTAACGTTAATGTTCCATTTTATTAATTTTTTCTATAAAATTTAACTAAATCAACAATATATACTATTATAAGGACAGTACATGAAACTATTTGTTAAAATTGCTATTGTTTTGTTGTTTTTTGTATCATGTGGCACAGATTTTGCACCAAGCCCAACAAAGCAACCTTTACCGGATGAAGGAAAGGGGCCGGCCTCGATCCCTGATGTTTTTACCATCCAGGATATACCAATCTATAATCCGCTGGATGAATATGACGAACAATATAAACAGGATTGCTTAAAACAAGTTTTCCTTAGATGCCCACCCTATACTGAATATTGGATTGCAGAAGCATGGATCGATGTTTGTGATAATTATAATGTTATATTAATAGAAAATTGTAGGTGGCAGCACGAGTGTGATCCTCTAGATCCAATGATTGTCGAGAATCAACCATGCCAAATGCCTGATGGTGGAGAAGGCATTCAAGACGTGGTATGTGATAAGGGGAAAGTGCAATTAACAGAATGTACGCCTTGTACAGAGGAAGTCTGTGATGGTAAGGACAACGACTGTGACGGCGACATCGACGAGGGTGAATACACATGTGAAACAGAATGCGGCGAAGGGCCGGCCTATTGTGTCGACGGTGTTTTGATTTGCGAAGCAGAGGGCCCTGAAGAAGAAATCTGTGATTATATTGACAACGACTGCGATGGTGAGACCGATGAAGGTCAAAGGAACGCTTGTAATAAATGTGGACTTGTACCAGAAGAGATCTGTAATAGTTTCGATGATGACTGCGATGGCCAAACTGATGAAAACTTAATTAGAGAATGTGAAACCATTTGTGAAACTGGACATGAAACGTGTATGTTTGGTATATGGTCAATGTGCACAGCACAGCCACCATGGCCGGAACAATGCAACGGCGAAGATGACGACTGTAACGGCTTAGTTGACGATGGTCTTGAATGTGAGTGTCAGCTACAAGATGTTGGAGTTCTTATTCCGTGTTTTGAAGATCCTTTAATATGTGGTCAAGGATATAAAACATGTGAATGTAAAACCCCAGAGTGTTTAGATTTTATTATTACTCCCTGCAAAGCGGCATGCACACTGTTTAATTTGCAACCGTGCGACCCAATCTATGGAATGATATTTCCAGAGATCTGCAATAACTGGGATGATAATTGTAACTTCTTAATTGATGAGAATCTATACAAAGCATGTTATGAGGGCCCCGCAATAACTAAAAATGTTGGAGAATGCAAAGAAGGCGAGTTGGTGTGTGCTGCCGGAAATTGGGGTGGTTATGTGGAAAGTGGTATGTCAGAGGTTTTCGTTGAAGACTACTGTGACGGTCAAGTTTTACCAAAAGAGGAAATATGCAATGGAAAAGATGATGATTGTGACGGGATCATTGAAGAAGATTTAACAGAGACTGATATTGTATTTATTATTGATATGTCTGGGTCTATGCAGCAAGAGATTGACGCAATCATCACCGCGCTTGTTTCATTTTCTCTTTCATATCAAGACGAGCCTAATATCAATTGGGCATTAATAATTGGCCCATATAGGGAACAGGGCCAAGGAGCGTATCAAGAACAGCTAAGATTAAAGACCAATCTTGGCGCCTTTAGTTCGTTTTTGGCCTCTGTACAAGACATAAATAATATTGCTTTGAACGGTGGCCACGAGCCTCTATATGATGCTGTGTATTTATCCATCAACGATATATGTGACCCAACGATGTTAGAATATCAAGTTTCAGATTTGAACTGGAAGTATACTAATGTTTCCACACCAGAGATGAACTCCTTTATATTAGATTGGAGAGAAGATTCCAAAAAGGTTATAGTTGTGTTCACGGACGAACAAGGTCAGTCTTATATAACAAAGCCTGGTGAATCAAATACGTCTGGTGACGCAATAACTCAAGAAATTGTCGTCGACGCAATTAACGGAACAGAAGATCTTAAAGTCTTTGTTTTCTCGCCAACAGGAACAAAAACATCTACTAAAAGTCAGTACTTGAATGGGACTTGGACTCAAATCCCGACTGGTTGGGAACCATTGACCTCTGCTGGTGATGCTGGACAATGGTTTGAAATAGTTACAGACAGTGCACAAATGTTTTCTAATTTAATGGAAGTTCTCGAAGATACAGCTTGTGGTACACCTGACGAGTAATTGTTAACATGGCGATCTATTATGTAACCCCTACCGGAAGTGATTCCAATGACGGAACTGCACCTGGGCGTTCGATGAGAACGATCAACGGCGCCATTCAGGCGATAGAAAGTGTTGATTACGGTAATGGGTACGATCAAAATGAAGTCAGGGTGTATTCCAGTGCTTCGGCCGCGGCAACATATTTTGGTAGTCATGCTCAGTATAATTCAAATATAATAAACACCGCACAGGGTCAAAAATATGGGACAACTGTTGTAGCGTCAGGACCGCACGATGTTATTTTGGATTGCGCTAGAAAAACTCGTGGTGCACATTTAACTTTTTACTCAACAATCAGGGGCTTTAATTTTACAGCCTCGGTAGTTCCAACAACGGATTCTACGGTAGAAACCGAATATAGTAGCACACAGTATAGAATAGAAGATTGCACTTTTGACAACTGCACAGATACAGATTCTGTTTGCGTTGCAACAGGTGGTGATAATTCCAGATCTAGCAGATATGACTCATGGGTTAAGAGATGTACATTTAAAAATTTAGATTGTACGGCTGCGCTTTATGGCCCAATTAATGACGTCAGCGTCTGGGAGTCTATTTTAGTTTTTGATTCTACTTTTGATTTCGAGGCTGTTCGTTATTCTGGGAATTCATCAAATTATGGAATTGTTAGACATGTAACTATCGACAATTGTACAACGGGGAGAACAGTTGTGTGGTCGAATTATTCGGATATTGTTAATTCAATAGTCAGTAATTGTGCTGTTGTTTCATCTTATAGGTTCTATGATGTCCTTAACAACGGCGCAGTAAAAAACTGTCTGGCCTACAATAATACAACAAGTTCTGGAAGTTTCTTTTTCGACGGAGACTCCACATCCAATATTATAACGGCAGATCCTTTGTATACAAACAGGTCTGCAAAAGATTTTTCTTTGTTAACAACATCTCCAGCGAAACATGTTGGCTCTGGATCAAATCAAGTTGTCGGTGGGTTGTATGATATACTTAGCGCTTCCTATGAGTCTCCACCAAGTTTGGGGGCATATAGCTTCGAAATTGTACCAGTGCCGCCCTCAGAAGTCTTTACAATCAGAGGCGGAGAGTTCACCATCAAGGGTGGCTCATTTAATATGCAATAATATATTCGCCAAATGGACTATTTATTGGTGTTTCTGGCTATTTAAAACTAATTATTTAAAACAATCTCCAACATAGGAACATTTATATGTCAAAACAATCAAAAGAGGCCGGCCTCTCAAATGAAGTTAATAAAGAAATTAAGTCAATCATTAATGAAATATTTGGGCTAGGAAAGACTAGCTCTGAAAAAGAAGCCGAAGATGCCGAGAATGCAAAAGAAGGCGAAACATGGCTTCCTATCTGGAAAGAACTTCCTGAACCATATCACTCATTTTTCACGTTATATGTAAAATTTATGGAATCTAATGATATGAAACTCGATACCGAAAGAAAAACAAAGATCGCAGAACTGTTTAGGGATAGATCAGATTCTGCAGTACGAGTTGTTGGCGGCGAAATGTGTAGTGTTGGAGATCCATGGATGGCAGCGTTAAAAGACATTGCTGACAAATATAGTTATAATTTACCGCCAAATTGTTTAACCGGTGATAGTTCTGGTGATGGCGGCGGTGGTGAAGACCCAGATCCTAGCAAAGATGATTGCCCAGAGGGACAGGTTAGAGATCCTGAAACTGGTGAGTGTGTTGACGGGGGTGAAACCGAAACTACCACGACCGGTGGAGACGGACCTGTTCCAATCTTTAAGGATATGCGCGTAAAGGACCCAGAAACAGGCAAAATGGCCCGTGTAGGCGCCAAAGAGGGTGGCCAGGGACTCCAGGCCCTTCTAGCCAATTGGCTCGCTAAGAACGCACCTGGTGAGGTTGATAAGAAGGCTCTACAACAAGCTGCTGGTCGACTTGTAAAAGCAGTCGCTGCGCAACTTAAAGCAAATAATATTGAAATTCAAGAAAATCAAATTCATGATTATGTTAGGTCACTTCTTGCTGAGATGAAGACCTCGATTAAAGAGGCCGCTAGCGCGGAAGCAGCGATAGATCCTGATTATGCTCCGGAACCCGAAACTCCTGAAAAAGGAGCGGACGTCCTTCAATTTCCCGACAAAGGGGAGGCCCCGTCAGCCGAAGAAATGGGTGAAGAACTAACTAAATTAAGTAAATATCTTGAAAAAAGAAAGAAATTTTATGGAGTGGCAAAAGATCTTGCCGGTGAAGGAATGGAAGACGAAGAAGTTATTGAGTTTGGTAAAGATGCCCTAGATGACCTCGGAGTTCCAGCGCTGATGAAAGAGGCCAAACTTCAAGCGGTACGAAAGGGCTTAGAAACCTTATATAAAAAGGGGAATTATGAGCAGGCCGCAAAAACTGTAATGGATTTACTAAGAGACGCAACCAAAAACTTCAAAAAGATTTATAAAAAAATTATTGCTGGGGATGCATCCGCCGACAATCTCAGGAACCATATGAAGTCGTATGTAATCAGATATGATCTGGGTAAAGATGTTATTGAAAACTACAAAAAACGCGATGATGAGCCAGAAGAGCCAGAGCCCGAACCAGAGGAGCCCCGAGAGCCGACAGAATTGAGCGGTGACGTTGTGTTGGACTCTTTGCAGGCCCGACTCAAGGAATTGGATCTTGATACAACAGAGGGCCGTTACGGCGCCTCTGAGCCAGGCAATGATCAGGCATATCTTGGCGCCTATATGTTCTATAAGGCAATGAAGAATGTTCTTAAAAAACTCAAGGAAAATCCTAATGCTCCCACCCAGGCGTTGATTCAGGCAGCAGGAAAGGAACTGAGTGGTAACGAATATGGCACAGGTAGTCCATATTCTCCAAAAAGAACCGGTGCTGTGAACGAAGAAGAAGGTGAAGTTGGAGAACTTGAGAAATGGCTTGGGGATATAATCCAAACTTTCGAAAGAGAAGGTCTTGCAGATGCGAAGCGCGCTGTCAAAGCCTCTAGAGAAGCGCGGGGTGCTGATAAATGCCCAAATGGTCAGGGTAAAGATCCTGAAACTGGTGAATGTGTAAACAATTTCAGTGATGACGATACCCAAGAACCGATGACGGTATTTGGAGCAGAAAAGTGTCGCGAGATGCCCGATTGTATGGAAAAATGGAAAGATAAGGTTGCTAGTCTTTTAAATGATCCGGATGCAAGGACTACAGCCGCAGCGGGGACAATTAATACAAAACAAATTGTTGCTCCTCAACTTAAAAGTGCAGGAGTTGATTTAAATTCTCCAGAAGGACAAAAATTCACTAAAAGTTTAGAGAAAGTTGTGAGAAGATTCTTAAAGAGACATTTACAAAGATTGGGCAAAGAAGATATCAAACTTATTGCCGAGAACGAAGAACATATGAACAAACTTGCAGATATAGTGCGTTTATATACCGAAAAGCTTTTAAACGAAAGGAGAAAACAAAATGACTAAATGGAGTTCGAATAAAAAAGATAAATTAATTTTTGAAGGATGGAGAAGGTTTTTAAACGAAGATGCAGACAGATTTGAGGCAGTTTTTGGTGAGCATGAAACTGATGGCTATTATAATGACTTAGCCCAGGCGATTGTTTCTCAATACGAAAATGACGGAATGCATCCAGATCTAGAATTCGATTCAGAAGTCGAAATTCTTAGACAAAACCCGCGGCTATTAGACCAAGATCCATGGGCCGCTGGCGCGCAAGTTTATAAAATACTAAAACACCATATAGCGAATGCGCGACACGGAAAGGCATAACACAAAACAATAGAAAATGAGTTACAAAATAACAAATAATACTACCAAGGATATTAATATCCTAGAAAAACTTGTTGGTCAGTTTTATCCCTATGCACATAAAACAATGGGATTTAATAAGCCAGCGTCAATCGTTTTTTCATCTGATGTCGAGAATGCGCAGAATCCACTAGGAAAAACAGCACATTACAACCCGAACATTAATGAAATTACTGTCTATATAGATTATAGGCACCCCAAGGATATTATGCGATCTTTGTCTCATGAGCTAGTTCATCACACGCAGAATTGTCGTGGTGAGTTTGCTGATGGGGCTGTGACCGAAGAAGGATATGCCCAAACTAATCCTCACCTTCGCGAAATGGAAAGAGAAGCATATGAACTTGGAAACCTTTGTTTCAGAGATTGGGAAAACCAATATAACATAAACCTACAGGAGAACAAAAAAATGAACGAGGAAACCTTAAAAAAGGAAATTAAAGCAATGCTTGAAGAAATTCTTGCAGAAGAGGAAGTCACCGAAGAAACTGAAATCGCTGAAGGCGCCGACAGTGATGAGGAGTCTGACGATAAAGATGATGATGAAGAAGAGCTTGGAAATCAGATTGCTGGCGCCATGTCTGGCGTAACTGAGTCTGAAGAAGCTGATCTTGAAGAAAGTGAAGAGATTGAAGAGCGCACCAAGACCTCCCATGTTGCCACAGGCAAAGAGCCGGGCCGTCGCGTCAAAGATGCAGCCACTGGCCAACTTAAAGAAGAAGATAGCGATATTGAAGAAGGCCGAAAGGCTGTGACTGGCGAAGATGACGATCTTGACGAAAGTGAGGTTGTGGAAGAAGGTGACGATGAAGAACTCAAAGAGTGGTATGATAAATCGCTTTACACTCGTCTTTGTGAATCCTGGATTCCAAAAAAGGAGAACAAATAATGACTACACCAAGAAAAAGACAATGGAGAAAGTTGAGCCCTCGTGCAAGAGCTAGAATTAGTAATAAGACTACTACAACTGAGACCGTTAGTCAAAAAAAGGTTGTGGAAACCACACCGGAGCCAACTTTACCTATTGCAGAACCAAAGGTTGCGGAATTAACAGAAGAGGCCACAGTTACTGCCACTACTACAAAAACCCCAGCAAAAGCCAAGACTAGAACTGCTTCTAGAACTAAGACTTCTAGAGCAACAAGCAAAACCACAAGTTAAAAAAGGTAATCAGAGAATGCCAACCGATTTTAATAAAATGACAAAAGAGTTTCTTTTGGGAGAGAATTTGAATGGTCCAAGTTTGATTAGCTATATTCAATCTTTGAGCGAGGTTTTAAGTAACATGACACCTCGTTCAAAAACTGATGCTCGAAGGCTGGAAATAGCGAAAGAACATTTGAAATCAGTTAAAAAAGGAGTCCGTCAACTTAATGAGAAGGTTAATCTCCTTGAAGAAAAGTTGCAAATTTTAGAAGAAAGTAAGGAGGACTAAAAATGGGCGGTGTAGGCGGCCATATGTCTCATTTATATGAGAACCCAGAACTTACTTTCAAAGAAATTAAGGACGTCTTTATTAAGGCATCAAATGGCGAGTTAGTTGGAACTGAAAAAACAGATGGACAGAATTTATTCATTTCATACTCTGTTAAAAACGGTGAAGCTAGAGCGGCCAGGAATAAGGGCAATATAAAGACTGGTGGATTAAACGTTGATGGTCTTATCGATAAATTTGCAGGACACGGAAATGAGAATTTAGTTAAATCTTTCGGTGATGCCTTTATGACATTCGAAAAAGCAGTGCGTTCTCTGGACCCAGAAGAACAAATGGCTATTTTCGGCTCTGACGCCAATATATATTATAATGCGGAGATTCAGGATCCTAGAACTGCAAATATTATTAGTTATGATACTAAGACACTGAATATTCATCAAGTTGGGCATGCGCAGTTTAATAAAGAGACTGGGAAAATTGATGATGTTGATGTTTCAAAAAACGTAAAGGCTCTCGATAAAGCTCTTGAAAGAATGCAACAGTCTATTGAAGATGATGAATATAATGTTCAAAAGAATGCTGTTAGGAATCTACAAGCGTTGTCGAGCGATGAGCATGCAAACACAGCAATTACTAGGTTAGAACAATTAATTAATGGCGTGGGACTCAGCGACTCTGCAACTATTGCTGATTATACTGTATCTAAAATTGTTCCTTATATTGATAGTAACATTGAGCTTGAAGATGATAGAAAAATTCTTCTCTTAAAAAGAATTCTCGGTGTCGAGGACGAAAAGTTAAAGAAAAAGCCCGGGTTTAATGATATTGTTAGAGGATTGCCCAAAGAAGAGATTGAGAAAAAACAGGTTATTAGAGATATTGTTAAGAATTCTAAAAACTTATTAAAACAGATCATGGTACCTCTAGAAGATATCGTGCATGATTTTTCTGTTGAAATGCTTCGTGGATTACAGAGTGTATTCGTCCTAGATAATCCCAAGGAGGTGATGAGGTTAAGGCAGGAAACTGCCCATGCAATTGCAACCATCGAAAACTCTGGTAATGAAGAAGCTATAGCAATATTGCAACAACAGATGCGGAAGCTGAAGAGTGTCGAAGACATTTCTACTGCTGCGGAAGGTTTTGTATTTGATTACGGTGGAAAGACCTATAAATTTACAGGTAATTTTGCGCCAATGAATCAAATATTAGGCTTATTTAAATATGGTCGCGGGGGCTCTGGCCCTCTTCAAAGCCTTGGAGAGGGCGAGGATGATGGTGAATTATGTGAAAAAACTATCGCTGTCATTCCGGGGAAATTTAAACCACCACATCGAGGTCACCTTGATATGGTGAAGCATTATGCAAATATTGCAGATCATGTTGTCGTTTTAATTTCGCCTTTAAATGCTTCAGAAGCAAAAGAGTTTAAGTCTGGTGGGCAAGCCGACGTCACAACTCAACAATCTGTAAGCATTTGGAAAATATATGTTGAAGCTGCTGGATTAAGTGGGAAGGTATCTGTCGATATTCCTAAAATGAGATCTCCAGTTCGTGCAGCGTATGAATTTACTGGGCCGGATGGCCCATTAGAAGCAGGAAGTTGTGTTATCCTTGGCGCCAGTACAAAAGGTGGAGATCAATCTAGATTCGCAAGAAATGTTCAATCATATGCGAAAGAAGGTGTTAATGTTTTGGATCCGATGAAATTTGCATTCGACCCAAAAGAAGGAATAAGTGCAACAGATTTTAGAAAAGCACTCCACGATAACGACCTAGAGAGGATTAAGTATTTCTTACCACAGGAAGCTTCAAATCGATTCCAGGAAATCCTCACAGAACTCGGTATTGTAGAACTTACCGAAAATAAAAAAAAAGGAGACTTTTTTACCGTTCTTTATGGGTTAATTGAAGAAACCGTCAACGAAGATTTTCAAAAAAAGATGAAAAAACGTTTAAGCAAATCTCACAGTTGGCTTCTAGATCAAGGCACTCAAGACCCTGGCTCAACTTTTGGTAATAAAAGAGTTCCAGATAAGTCAAATGCCTTCATAGCTAAAGAGAATGAAGAAATTGAAGAGGTTTCGGCTCCGGCTTTTGTTGGCGGAGAGAGACCAAGACTTCAAGCATGTTATGAAGATCCTAATTGTGATCCGGAGAAAATGAAAGCACAAGAAGAAGCTTGTTATGAAGATCCAGATTGCAATCACTATGATCTTTCAGAAGATTCAGGTGTTGGAAGCGTCGAAGGACATGCAGGCGGCGCCTGGGCGGGTTTCAAAGACGAAGATAATGAAGAAGAAAGAAAAAAAACAAAGGCTTTACGAAGGGAATCGAAAAATGATATAATAGTTAATCAAGTTTTAGACTATTTATTAAGAAATTGAGGAGTTAACAATGGGAATCGATAGAACAGAGTTTATGGAAGAGCAATTGCTGCGGGAACATATTAGGAAGGCAATCAATATTGTCTTGGATAAAAACGAAGAAAAAATACAAGCACAAATCAATGAAGAAAAAGAATTGAGGAGTATTGTGAAAAAACTTATCCTCCAGGAAAAAGAAGCTGTTGCTGATGAAGCTCCGCACAACTCTACCGGTATTAATGTCCTAGAGGACCTTCTCAAAAATATCATTCCAGTTATCGAGAAAGATTTTAAGAGAATGACAACAGAACCTATACAGCGTCAATCATTCCGAGCGCATATCGTAAAAGGCACAGAAGACCTCCTAGCTCCCGCAGACATCAATATGACTGCCGGTGATACTCCGGAGCCCGTTATGGAGCAAGAAGAGGGTGTAGAGATCGAAATTGAGGATGATCCAACAGATGATGACGCATTTATTGACATCGATGGAGATGGGAAGCCTGACGAGGAAGAAAAAGATAGTTTCGGAATTGAAGGACAAGATGAAACAGGTAGGAATTTTGCTGAACTTACATTTAAGAAAGTTTCGCAACAGATTTTAGATGCATACGATCTTCTTTCCAATTCTCAAGATAGGACTCTTTTTCACGATTATCTACTGACAAACCTTAAGTTATATTTTGATAAGTTCGAAAACGAACTGAAAGCTTCGGTACCTGAACCAACCACTCCAGAATATGAAGCTGAAAAAGAGGCTGATCTAGGCGCAGAAGTAGAGGAAGAGCCACTGGAGTTCTAATCTATGGCTAATTCATTCAATAATGATTTTACGATCACGAATATAAGTGATCTGAAAGGCCAATATAAAAAAGGCGCAGCGTTTTATCACCTCAAGGCCGCGAAATTTGGGGCTGGTGATTATATGATTGTAGCTGACGATGGCGGCAATACTGACGGAACATCAACATATCAGCATTTGTCTTTCGGTAATGAAACAACAGACTCAGCAATGTCTATCGCTCTCTGGTTTAAGTTGGACGGGGATCAAAGGGGTCACCTTGTTTCTAAAGTAGGGCAGCGCGCCGAGTGGGATTTATATATTGACTCCAACTATAAATTGAATATGAAATTTTATGACAATGGTATAGCTACTGCTGAAACAATATGGATAACTTCATCAAGCGGTATAAGTGATTACATAACGAACAGGTGGGCCCACATAGTTGTTACTTACAACGGAGCAGGAACACATCGTGCAGGTGGTGGAGGCGAGGCGCCTGATTATGGGGTTACCAGCATGTACATCAATGGATCACAGATAACTGTAGGGGATGCAGCTACTGGAACTTCATACACTGCCATGCACACGAATGCTCAAGCACCGGTCGTAATTGGTTCTATATATGGCGACGGCGACGGCTCCGATGGCCTACTTGGAGCAGCCAGCAGTCAGATAACCGGATCATTTGCCGAATTAGCATTTTTCAAAAGAGAGATAAGAGCCGAAGAAGTAAGTGAATTATATAACTTATATTTTAATACTCATTATAAAGATCTCAAACAAATAAATGTGTCCAATATTGATGGCGAGGCCTTGGGAGGCCAGGCTTCTGATGGGGATCCAGAGGGAGAAACTCCACTATTCTATAGAAGCCCGATATATGGTTTTAGTTTATGCGCTAGCAGCAGCGCCGCTCAGACCGGTTTTTTATCTTCAGCATTTTTATTTGGGAACGGAATGTCAGGATCTTTAAATCTAGACACTCACGACGCGAGAAGGTTTGGAGGTCATGGAAAATTATTGCGGGCTTGTTATAACACTTCTTTGTCGGCCTCTGCATATGCGCCGAGTGCGCATGTGCGAAACGAAGCTAAAAGCTCTGGAACTAGTCATCCGGAAATTATCCCAACATGCAGCAGAGTTATGGATGAATCGGAAAGCGCTTTTCCAACAAACAGAAAAGCAGACATAATAGCGGATCCGCCGATTATATTAAATACGCCCGGGCCGGGAAGACTCCGCGGCCGCAGTACACCATATAAGGTCACCAAAAAATAATTTGTCTTTACTTTTTAAAAAAAATATGGTATGTTTATCTAAAACGTTAGTTTTTGCAAGATAAGCAAATTAGAAAAAAAAGAAAATATTAAAAAAAAAGTTAAAAAAAGACTGAATTAGAAAAACATACCTCAAGTGGGTTTAACGGAAGTGTTTTTATATGACCTGGAAGAATAAAAAGAAAATATATGGCAATGATGAATATTATTCAATAAGCAATAAACTTAAGAATGATAAGAAAACAACAGAGCAATTTGAAGTTATGCTGAATAGTTTAACTTTAGAAGAAGTCATTGCTTTAAAGATAGAATTAGCTGCTGCTGCAGCAAATAATAAACTATATGGACTTCCTTTATGGTATTCAGTCTCTAATATTGTAAAAGATGCTTTATTAAAATATACTTATTCAGCAACTAGAACTCAGCAAGAAGCTGCAAGGTTCCTTGGTATTAGCAAAAAATCTTATAAAAATCTTCTAAAAAAATACAAAACTAAAGGTTTTTTCGAAAAAGATTAAAAAAAAATCATAAATGATATATACTAATATGAATCGGTGACCCTATGGGTGGGACTTGCTGTTGGGTGGTTGGACCTTCAGCGCAAACTAAAGGATTTTTAATGTCAGAAGAAACTAAAGAACACAAACAAGGAAAACCTTGGAAATTAGAGGCAGTGTGTGACACATATGATGAAGCTTTTCATTTAGTTCAGAAAATAACTGAAATGTCAGCGAGATCAGAAAATAAAAAATTAGAAACAAAAATTAAACGCAAAGCAAATGATAAGTTTGTTGTAAAAGTGAGAGTAAAAAAAGATGAGCGAAAAACAGAATCTGGCGCCTGAGTGGTGGTCTGACACTGCAGTTGCAGTACCAGATCCTTATCAAGAAAGAAAGCCAAAATTAACTAAAAAAGAAATAAAGAAAGCAGCAGATCTTTATAAGAGCGGGACTTTTGTAAATCCACAGAGTCAAATGAAACTTTACCATGTTATTAGACACAAATGCCACAGAGAGACATTTAATGCTTGGTGGCTTCTGGTTTGTGGCCATAACATGGATCCATTAAAACGATATACAGTAGATCAGTATATCATTGATAAAGGGTTAAATGTTAAAAAATAAAACAGTTTTTATGTTCGATGTAGATGGAACGTTGAGTCCCCCACGTCAGCAAATGACGTCACAATTTTCAGATTTTTTCTTTAATTGGATGACAGACAAAAAGGTATATTTAGTCTCAGGATCAGACATATCTAAGCTTCGACAGCAGGTACCAGATAACATATTAAACAAAACCTCTGGTATCTTTGCTTCTTCAGGAAACAGTTTTTATATTAATGGTAATGAACTTCAATACTCCAAATCATTCAGTCCAACCAGAGAACTTTTAGATTATTTAAACGATCATTTAAATCATAAATCAAAATATAAATTAAGGTTCGGAAGTCATATAGAATCTAGACCAGGGATGATAAATTTTTCGGTTGTTGGAAGAAATGCCAACAAAGAACAGAGGAACGATTATCACTTGTGGGATATGCAAAATAAAGAAAGAGACCAGATCGCAAAACACATAAGAGACAATTTTCCAAGTATAGAGGCGGTACTTGGAGGAGAAATAAGCATAGATATTTATCCAAAAGGAAACGATAAGTCTCAGGTATTAGAATATATTGATGCAGATAGTTATGTATTTTTTGGTGACAAAATGAAACCAGGAGGAAATGATCACTCCCTGGCCAAAGAATTAGAACAAAAAACCAATTTTTCTTTATATGGTGTGACAGACTTCGAAAATACTTGGAAAATATTAAAATCTATATATTCAGAAGTCGATTGCAATAACAAGGGTTGCGAAAGTTGCGAATGTAGATAAAAAGGTTGACATTTGGAGCTAGTTGGGGTATAATTGCCTTATGCCCTCTTAGCTCAGTTGGATAGAGCAACGGACTTCTAATCCGTAGGTCATTGGTTCGAATCCAATAGAGGGTGCTACAAAACTTAATTAAAGGAGAAAAAATGAGTTGTGT
>Ga0080013_1003639_pt1 | contig 15963 bp, 27 predicted proteins | sample ETNvirenome_6_85_FD_69236 | JGI IMG/M metagenome (GOLD analysis project Ga0080013, IMG submission 69236) | Marine viral communities from the Pacific Ocean - ETNP_6_85 (SPADES assembly) (version 2) | ecosystem: Environmental > Aquatic > Marine > Oceanic | place: Pacific Ocean | collected 2013-06-19
AATGGACGAAGAAGAATGTATTAAAGCCTTGGACTTTGCATTAACTTCTAAAGAAGGTGATAAATATCCAACGAATAAAGAACCTGATTGTAAACTACCAGCGGAAAAGAAGTCTTGGAAACAGGTATTGAAAGAATGGAGTAACGGATGATAGAAATCATTGCTCTTTTTATCTTATCTGCAGTAGGAATACTAATGCTTGTATTTATTGGCTTTTGGATAGCTGATAACCTTTTAGAAGCGTTCTTCGCTTTAAGGGGTCATTATGAGCGTTTTAAGCGTAAACTAGAGTTTAATAGACTCTGCACTTGCTGGAATCATCCTAAGGATAGACAGCAATGTGTTGTGCATCAAAAATAGCCTGTGGGAGCCTAAGCACACTCCAATGGATTAATTCACCCTAATATGATACTTTAAGGGTCACAGGCTGAAGAATTTAGCGCGGGATGGCAATCACAGTCATTGAAGCAGGGTTCTGGTAAAAAGCAGTTTGCTGTTTTTTATCTGGATGGGCTTAGACTGGGTCATTTAATGGATAATATGTTGTTAGAATCAGTTAACTTAACACAAATACCTAGCTAGGTGAGTTATACTGATTGCAGTGCAAATCTGTATCCCGCGTCCACTTTTAACTAATTTGCGTAATGATACGCAATCAATGAAAACAAACAAAAAGGAGATACAATAAATGGAAACTGACACATTAACAGAGACAACTCTGTTACATCAGAAGTATCCAATGATAACACTCGAAAATGGTGTTAGTATCGTTAACTTTAGTAGTGCACACGAATATAGATTCGATACTGGTGAAGTACTGCCAGCATGTACACCTGAAGTTGCAAATACTACTCAGTTATCTGATAATCATACTCGTAGACCTGTAACATTAACAAATCACCGTAATCCTGGTGGAATAGCACTTGTTGATGTTGAGATAAACTATGAAATAACTGATTCAGTACTAACTGATATCACAACCCTTGCTGAAATGGACGATGTTGATCGTATTTTAGTACCTTATGTACTGCATGATGCATGGAAAAGGGCTCTAGAAGAAACAACAGTTCATAGTGACCAAATGCGTAAAGCTCTTAAGAAAATGAGAGTTTCTAAGCTAGTGGTTAGAGATGGTGTTACTGATAGAGTTAATCATACTATATCATCCACTGAGTTCTGTAACTAAGAGGCTCATTCGGAATAATCGGAGATATATCCCCCTTAATTGGGGGATTATTCTCTTTAATATGGAGGTTAAATGAAATTTTCATCCTCAAAAATGACAGCACAAATATCTAAATTAAAAGAAAGTCAGAATAAATCACGATTATGTGTATTAATGCTTGAATTTTATGCATATATGGAAGAACAAGGATATCCAGAATTCTGGAAGAATTGTAAAGGGATACTATATCCCACGCGTAATATTAAAGACAGACGTGACCGTAATTTATATTGGTTCTTTAAATGGAAAGATGACACTGAAACAAGGCTATTAGCAGATGAACATAACATACAGTTTCAAGAATTAAAGGGATTTAACCTAAGCAAGGAGGCTAAATGACTGATAAAGAAGCAGTAGGATGTATGAAACAGTTTTTGGAAGAACTCCAAATCTATGACAAGTATCAACAATGGATGTCATGTCTTGGTAAAGTACCAAAAGAATGGGTTAATTTATTGCCTGAAGCTATAAAAGTTAGCGATGGTAAAGATTATGGACGATTAATAATAAAGGAGACCAAATGAAGCGAAAAATGAGTAATTGGTTAACATATACTCTGCTATTTACATTTTCTACTGGCTTTTGGTTTGCAGTCATTGTTATATTATGGAGGTACTTATAATGCTAAAAAAGGATATAAGGACAGCATTAAAGTATCGTCATGCCATACAATGGTGTAACCCAAAGTTTATGCTAATACCGGAGAAAGAAACATGGTGGAAAAAGATGTTAAGGAGCCTGAAGTGTATATTGTAGTGTTTTGGAACGGTGGTCGTGAGGGCGACTGGAAGATGTTCCAAATCTATGAACAGGCTGAGAAGTATAAGCACTATATGAGCGAACGCTGGACAACAGCAATGGTTCATACTACTGAGGAAGCAAGATTATTGCTAAACTCAGTATTGCCAAATCACACAAAACCTAGATTTAAGAAGATTGTTGACTCACTCCTAACTAAGATTGGATTAAAGCGATGGGATGGCAGCTAAAGCCAACCTGCCCTTTTAAATACAAATATGAATTAGTTAATTGGGCTTTAAGAAATCACCCTGAATGGACAACATCTAGAGTTAATAAACTATCTAAAAAACAGTTATATGCGATTTGGCACAAGAAATAGGTTGGCTCACCTAGCGAAAGCAAAGCAGCATCTAAGTACGTATATTCCATGAGCGTACTCCTTAGGGGGAGTTTTTAATTGAGAGACTCCTCCTTTATTTCGGGGAATTATGGTTACTCCTGACGGATTTGTGTAAATGTCTTAAGGAAACCCCTCACATTCCATAGTTCCCCAATTATTTGAGCAGGTACGCTCCATTGGTCCTTGATGAGCCGTTCTTCCATATTTATTATTCATCTGATAAGCTTTGGTAGAACAATCCAAATAGCTGCCTGCTCACTCCTTTAAATCTCCATTCCAGAAATGCTGGCCGCCTCACGAGACGCTAGAGCCCTAAGTTGGTTTGGAGATACTATTCCCAATGATATTAGCCCCACCATACGTGCTGCTTTGACAGTACTATACGATTGGTAATGAAACCTGTTATACGTGGCGAACAGGCATTGGGATTTAATTGAAAGAAAGGTGTATGATAAGCAATATTCCCGAGCGGGCGAATTTAATCCTAAGTTAGAGAAAAAGAACAATAATGATCTAGAAATGTTGATACCTTCCGAGCAGTGGACAAACGCTATACACCTTTCTTTCTTGTTTTTATTAGTAAAATAGTAGTATATTTACCAATCAGGTCAATATAATGATTTCAGAATTAGTAGAATGTAAAGTATGTGAAACTCTAAAAGAAGAGGATAAAACCTGTGGTTTTTGTGCTGTCGATCACATACTGAATGATTTAAGGAAACCTCCACTTGATCGTAAGCACATTATAGTACCAAATTATGATTATGTATTGGATGGTGATTATAATGATCCAATATATGAAGCTTACCTTAATAATACTCACCTTTTAGAACAAATAGAAGAAGAATCTTAATTTTACTAGCCTCCTAGTAAAACCGCTAGGCAATTTACTGCCAAGTGAATAGCATAAGAGCCTTTATCGAAAGCATAATCCGTGCTGTCAGTAGATGAAGGCTCTTTGTTTGTAATCAATAAGCACGGAATAATGAATAAGGAGAAAATACATGGCACATGTGAATGTATCTTCGTGGGTCCGAGGCAATCGTCTCGAGGAAATGGATGTCGCTACAGTAGGTGATATTCTCCAGCAACAAAGTATTTCAACAAATGAATCAAATGTTGAGGTTTTTGACTCTGCTGGTAATAGTAAATCTGGAAGAGTAAATACTCCATTAGCAGACGGTGATACCGTACAAATAATGAAGAAATCTACTAAATCTGGACGTCGTTCAAATGGTGTTGCTGCAATAGACGTTGGTTTGCCAACGACTGTTACAATGATCCACAAGGTACCAACAGAACCTAAGAAAGATATTGGTAAAGCCACAGGCGGTCAAGCCAAATATCCTTTAAAAGTTATGAAAAAGAAGGCATCTTTTGATGTTCCTTTTACCCCCAGCTCTAATAAACAAACTAAGAAAGTTTTAACAAGGATTGACGCCGCTATCAGGCACTTTCGTAAAAGTAATCCTCGCAAAACATTTACTACGCGTTTATTTGTTGCTGGTGAAAAAGGTGTTAAAGCATCAAATGGCTATACTCATACTATTAGAGTATGGCGCCTTAAGTAAGAAGTTAATTAGTAAATATAAAGAGCAGCTATGTAGAATCTTATGTAGCTGCTCTTTTTTAATTAGGAGAATAAAATGATAGTAAATCGATGGACTAAATATTCTAGGGAGCCAGGCAATAATACTGGATATGATGCTCCTGTAATGGATACAATATTTAGCAACACACCTCTCTCTGGATTTATCCCTTGTAATTCAATGAAAATTGATGAAGATAATGTCTATGAAAGAGTCATGGATGTCCTCCAGGCATTTTCTCTAATGGATACCGATGGAAAGAAATGGGGATTGGATAATGGGCTAATCAGACCTCTTGGATATGAAATAGATACCCATGCTCAAATGATCTTAAATAATTTTAATGTAGCGTTAGCATGGATAACATCAGTGCGATATGATGATACATATAGACCACATGCAGCACATCTTATCGTTGAAATGCCTGATAGTATTATTAAACAGAAACATTATGATACAGGGAATCTTTGTGAATGTAATTTGGGTAAATATTATGTTGAAATAGAATATAATAGAAATAGAGGTAATGGGAGTAACAGGAGAAGTTATCCTCGTATACATTTCTGGCAAAAGACAGAATGGTATGATGGACAAGACTATTTCTTTAAAGCTCGTCATCCCCATGTTAGCAATGGTGAGGCCTGTTGGGGTGATATGCAAATGAATTCATATGATCCACTTAAAAGTGGTAATATCTTTGCATCGCTTGCAGCAACTAAAGTCTTCTTAAGGACATATAATAGGCAAAGTCCTTATGATCCAATAGATCGATGGCAAAATGAATGGTGGCAATTTGACCTTCCACTCAGAGCACAGCAACCTTTTATTGTTGCGGGAAATGAGCTAAATCCTAATACTATTGCCATTCCAAATCCAAATACTATAGCTATGACAGATAATGATGAATTAGCTAGACATATTAGCAATGCCAATCAGTATAACCAAGATGTAGGAGCATTTCTTGCCCATGGATTTAGAATGTTAAGAGACGGTGTTGATAATTATGGTATGCCTTTTCACGTGTATCATATATTTCAACAAATAGGAATAATAAATCACATGAATGTGATGCCACTGATAACAAGGCTTGTGTTAACCAGGGGAATGTCTTGGCTGCGGGCACTTATAATATCTATTAAGATATTGTATAGTGAATGGCAAAATATGATGTCAATGGCTCCAAAGAGATGGCCACAAGGAACTATCAAAAAGTCTGAATATAATACAATAAGAGCTTGGTCAAGCAGACCACATGAATCACAGTATTATAAATTACCAGCCTTTTATTTGTGGCGATGGAGTAATGAACCTGGAAGATTAGAGCAAGTAACTGATCAAGAACTGAGAATTACAGATATTACTCGTTGTGTTAATAATATCGATTCAATCAGAGCAAGAAATGTATCATTTGGGCTTAGATCTAATAATAGAAGGAATCGTGAACTTCCTTTAGAGCTTATAGACAAAGTAAATGATCCAGAATATCTGCATATGATGGATTTTGAATCTTTTCAGGATGATGAGTTCCCTCAGGCTGATCCAGGGAATAAACGAGCAATTTGTAGAAAACTAAGAGCTGAGATTGGTCATCTTGATGATCTCTATCAAAATGCTAAGTATCTGCAAAATAAACGATTTTTAACAATAATAGAAAAAGAAAAGGAGTTGATAAGTAATGAAGCTAATAATTACAGGCCCGTTGCAACAAAAGATAGATTACCTTTTGAATCGCTTTGATATTGAATGGAGCGGTCCAGCATGGTTTACGTATGAAGTAACTGACAAAGGTTTTCCTAATAAATGGAAGTTAGAATATTTCCTTCCATTAGATTTAGGTTCTCATTCGGAAACAGAGTGGACAGGTAAGCATTTCTTGCAACGCTCAAAGAAGCTTTACAAAGTACATCCAGAGCTTTTAAAGATGTATCAAGGGAATATCCATAGTCATCATACTATGGGAGCGTTCTTTAGTAGTACAGATAAGCAAGCACTAACAGATAATGCTAATGAAGTTGGATATCCATCCCTGGTAGTAGCAAATGGTGGTAAAGAAGATCATGCTTTTGCGATATCATATTTAGATCAATGGCGTCAACCTCATATGTTTGCAGCAAGTGATATTGAAATTGATATAGATATAGAAGAAGATGATGAATGGGTAAAAGAAGCTGATACTATCCAAAAACGCTATGATAGGCATAGAAAGAAAAAAGGATATACTACTAATTATGGAACTACTAGCTATGGAAATCAAGTATCTATATGGAATCCAGGAGATTATCATGAGCGTATATATGGTCTACCTATGGAAATAACTAATAAACTTGACTGGGAGCAAAAAACTAAAGCCAAGAGAATTGTTGAGGCAGGTGGACAGCCCTTAGCTTCAGTTGATGACAAAGGTAACTATGATATAACTGTAAAGCCGATTGAAGAATGTATTGATAATGTTGGAGTTACAGATGATCAAGTCAAGAAAGAACTCGATAAAGCCAAAGACCCAAAAGAAAGGTATGAAATTGCAATTGATGCTCTTGAAATGGGTTTTATGGATGATGCTGACTTTCAAAAAGAAGTAGATCGATTAGGCTCACATTTTAAGCCTGATGAAGTAGATGCTATTCACGCTAAATATATGGAGGAACGGGACAATGCAGACGAAATTGCAGACTGGAACGCCAGCTTTGGCTGCGGGTAGATATCTACGAAATAGTACTTTAATTAACCAATCCTATTTGGATGAACTTACTATTATAGGAGCAGGGGGTGTAGGAAGTGCTCTCGTTATGAATGCAGCTATTATGGGTTTTAAGCGAATACATGTATGGGATTTTGACAACTTAGAACCTCATAACTTGAGCACTACTACTTATCCTGAGAAATATCTTGGATTACCTAAAGTTGAGGCAGCAAAGAACCAAGCTGAGCTTTATAATAAATCTGTAAAGATATTCGCTCATAATGAAGAGTGGGTTCAGGGAAAATATCTATCACCAGCCGTAATGATGGCACCAGACAATATGGAAGTTCGTTACTCTGTATACCTGGATTGGTATAACAATAACAATGGTATACTGGTAGATATGAGAATGGGAGCATTAACAATGGAAATAATAAGTGTTACTCCAGAGCACAACAATTATGTTGATACTTGGAAACCTTCAACTTCCATTAGAGATGAAGAATGTACTGCAAAACATACCATATTTACAGCCTCAGTTGTATCGGGTATGGGTCTTGCTCAAGCATTTAATTGCTTGCATCACATGCAATATTGGCAGTACATTTGGGTGTCGTTATCGCCCTTTTCTTTTAAAAAAGAAGGGCTAATACTAAACAAAAAAGGAGAAAAGCAAGATGGTAGAAGTCAGCAAAGTGACCGTGAAGTGGTCACAGGGACTTCCCAGCGGTCTGACGTGGTACTTCATAGGTCAGCCGAAGACGGGGAAGACTACCGCAGCAGCGTCTTGGAGTACGAAAGGCTCTAAGGGAGTCCTAATGCTTGATACAGAGCAAGGGACAGACTTTGTCGAAGGTGCAAACAGAGTGACAATCACGTCACTTAATCCTCCTATGCGCGAGCTGAAGGACGAAGAAGGCAAAGTATTAACAAAAGATGGAAGCCCCCAGTATGAACCAATCCCTCCCCTGGATCGTGGATACAAATATAGAGGTGGAAAGGATAAAGGCAAACCAATGCCAGTCTATTCTTTTGCTGAAGTATTAACATGGTTATCCACAGATTGGGAATTACTTCCTTATGATACCATTGTTATTGATACAGTGGATTCGTTAAATAGTTGGGTTGAACGCATTGTATGTGCCGAACTTGGTACAAAAGCAATGGGTGATGCCGAATGGGGTGCAGATTGGGGTAGGTCTCGCCAGAGAGTTACCACAATAGTAGAGAAACTGCAAGGATTAGTTAAGAAGCATGATGCAACTCTCATTATGATTAGTCATAGTAAGCAAACTACGGTTGTAGATGGCAAAAGCCAAATAGGACCTGAATTGCCAAGAGGTTTAGCATCTGGATTATTAGCTCGATCTGATGTAATAGGATACACAACGGCTACTAAGAATGATGGACATTATTATATTAATTTCCGCTCTTATGAAGAAAGAATGATTGGTAGCAGATTGAAGCCATTATCTCAGCAAGAATTGCTGTTTGATTATAAAACAATACTCGAAACCGTAAAGAAATATAAGGAGATTAAAGAAAATGGCAGTATTCAGACCAGCGTCAGCTCAACGTAGTGATTCAAAATTCATTGGCATTCAGCCAGTAGGTATTGTAGCATTCACTGATGAATCAAGTAAGTGGGATTGGGCTGATATTTATATCAGAATAACCTTAAAGGTGGAAGGTAGCGACTTTGAAAGGGCAATGAAAATTGCTGGTTCATTAGATCGTGATCACGAAGGCAACATAACTGGTGGTAGCGTTCTTAACAGAATGTATCGTATTTTTGATATCATCGGATGCCGTGCTGGTGTAACCGTACAGGGTGATTGGGAAACACATGATGGCAAAGAAATCAAAGATATTGAGAAATATCTAAATGATAACTTTGTTCATGCCGGTGCTTTCCCTGATGATGACCCAAAGTTCGAGTACCTAGCATATGTATATAAAAAGCGACCAAGTAAGCCAGGTGGAAAAGTCTATGAAGAGGTTTGGCCAAAATTAGCCGCAAACACAGTAGCAGGAAAGCGTAATATTACCAATGATATTAATTTCTTAACAAAGAAAGGACATATTAAAGAAGCAACAGCTGATGACGTTGCCCATATAGGGAACGGCACAGTAGAGGCCACTGCTAGCCCTACTGATCATGTTGAAGCTGCTGGAATAGAAACGCTTTAATGAATCGTCTGATTGAAGTTGCGATAGATAGCCCCCGTAACAGGGGGCGTCTCATCGCCAGGCACAAACTGGTAGAACTTATCACTGAAGATAGGCAATTATTCAGATCAATATATCTATATGGAAATGATGCAATGGAATATGTGTCCAGAACTGGGAGTCTTAAAGGTTTCAGTGGGATGCGTGATATAGATAATGTAGTACTTGACATTGATAAAGGAACTAATTCTAGCGAGCTTACACATGAGAAAGCTCAAGAAGCAGTTCTCCAACTTGATGCTAATGGACTCGACAAGGATACTGGGTTATTACCCTTCTTCAGTGGTACAGGCTATCATATTGTCATACCAAATGCAGCATTCGGCTTTAAAGAAGGCAACGAATTGCATATGCATGTAAAAGAAACTGTAAAGAAAATGTTCCCTAATAATGAAATTGACACTTCAATATTCATGAGAACAGGTATCTATAGAGTAGCACATACGCTTAATTCTAAAAGCGGGCTATACAAAATACCCCTTACAGTGGAAGAACTATGGGGACATGAAGCCAGTGACATCATGATGATGGCAAAAGAGCAGAGGCTTGATTTCTCATACAGAAAGCTTGAAAATAAACTAGAACTAAAGAACTTTGTAGTAAAAACACTACCACGAGCTGAACTTATGGCATCAGCAGCAAGCCCTCATCAAATAGTCCCATGTGTGCAGGAAATGCTAACAATGGGGCCAATTGAGAGCAGCAGGCATCATACTGCAATGAGAATTATTTCACATTTTAGAAGACATGGCATCCCTACAGAATATGCGGGAATGATGACACTCTATTGGAACAACAATAGTCTTCCTGAAGATGAAATCATTCGATTAGTTGATGATGTATACAATGGTGCATATAAATACAGCTGCGGTGATGTAGTGATGAAAGAACATTGCAAGACAAATTGTGTATACTTTAAACGCAAAGATTATTTAATAGATGTTAAAAGTGTTGATGAGCTACAGGAATCGCTAAGAGCACGGCTTACTACTGATTTTAGAGGTAAGACTGTAAATATAGCACGTATGCTTGGATTAACGGACATGGATACCAGAATATATCCTGGTGAATTAGTGACCATATTCGGGCCTACAGGCTCATCAAAGACAGCACTAGCGCAGAACATTGCATTAGGAATTGATTTTCAGAATGACTGTGTACTCCCAGATTGTCAAATACCAACGTTATTTCTATCGTTGGAGCTTGCAGATTGGGTAATGCATAGAAGAAATCTACAAATTATTTCTGGTGAAGATAAGGAAACAGTTGAAGATAATTATGAAGAACTGTATGAAGAGCATAGGGAGTTATTATCTCACTTAGTTGTTCAAATGGTTCCACCTACGATAGCTCAGATACAAGAAAAGATAAGAGAACTTCAGCCAGCAATGGTAATTGTTGATTATATTGATCTTGTTGATACACCTCCAAATATACGAGGAGAATATGAACAAGTAAAGTATATATCGCATAGTTTATCAAGCATGGCTGTTAACAATGATGTCATAATAATCCAAGTATCGCAGGTAAGCAGAGATTATAGTCGTAATGAAATTCTTGATCTATATGCAGGTAAAGGCAGCGGTGCAATTGAAAATGCATCACGAAAGGTTATTGGTCTTAATGGCCAAGCCAATAGTAATGCTAAACATCTGGAAATGTACAAGAATACTGATGGTGAACTCTTTGAAGTGGACTTGGAATGGCGTCCTAGCTTTCGATTAAGGAGAATATGATGAAGAAGATGTACAAACTAAACGTAGATATACCTGGAGGCAAAATGATGTTGTTCCTCAGGTATTTTAAAATCGGAAAGCAAAGAGTTGAAAATGATGAGCATTCATATACTAGCTATATGGCTGGTATTGGTAATAGGGAAGTAACATTCACCTTAACAAGGAGAAAAGATGGCAAGAAAACGCAAAAGGACTCAGAACAGCAAGATATTACAGCATCTGCTTGACGGCCATAGCATAACGCCAATCGAGGCGTTAGAGAAATTCGGTTGTTTTAGGCTAGGCGCTAGGATATTTGAACTACGAAAGCAAGGCTTCATAATTGATACAAAAACAGTAGATAACGGCAAGGGTAATAAATTTGCCAAATATATACTTATTCATCATGAACCCATGCGCGCAGCAGTACGAGAAATACCTCTTCCTACTAAATATCAAGAGGTTATAGCAGAATAATGAATACGAAGAGGAAAGCCGCTCTGGCTAAAAAACGGAAGACTGCATTAACAGAATGGGAGCTTAAATTCGAAACCATCCTGAAAAAGATACATGGTAATCATTCTAAGAAGATATTTCATCGTCTTATGAAGAAATCATGCACGCTTAAGTCTTCGTTAAAAAGACGCAGTAAAGAATATGAAGTTCTCTATGCTATTGAGCTCAAAGAGATACGCAATATGTTGCTGGACTGCTATGGCAAAAAATGCAGATATTGTACTAATCGCCTAGAAGTTTCAAACATTGCATGCGATCATATTTTTCCGCTTTCCATGGGCGGCGAATCCTCTTCAGAAAACCTACAATTTATATGTGGTAGATGTAATACACGTAAAGGACCTCTTACTAATGAGAACTATATGTTACTACTTAATTTCCTTGATACGCAAGATGAAGATTTGAGGGATTATGTGCTGCGTAAGTTAGCAAAAGGTGATGAATTCATACAATAATGTTAGTGAAAACGCCTTATCCTAAGAGGAAATTCTTTACAAATGATATAAAATTAACAATATTAATATTATTATGGATATTTGATAAAATTGTTATGTTTATATTGTTTTGGGCTTTTAATTAATTAGGTGAAAACCTAAGAGGCGGGGGAGTCACGTCGGAATGCCAATTCATTTGGCTCCCTCAAAATTTAATAAATAAGGAGAAACACAATGGAAGGACCGCTATATAATTCAAGACTCTCAATGGTTAACTTCTATAAGGAGCAACTAAGAAAGTTTGACAAAATAGGTATTGGTAATTTTACCGAATATGACATAAAAGTAACTGATGCACTAATAAATATTACCAGAAAACGTTTATCACAATTATCTTCAACTTACGACACTAAATTGACACCTGCTGCCGAAAGATGGAGAAAAAGAAAGGAGAAGTCAAAAAATGGGGTACGCATCATCAAAAATATACGGAAGCAACCAAATATACTTTAAATCTTGGACTCGTAAAGGTAAAACAAGAGCTGAACTTGCATTAATGGTCGAAAATGCAAAGGATAAAAAGTATAGAAATAAAGAATACATTGCCTTTCTTAAAGCAAAAATCAAGAAAGCGAGGAAAAAATGAGTAAAGTAGGTGAATATTATAGAGAATTGGAAGAAATGAATCCTTATTGCGAACCTATGCCTATGCATTGTGTAGAATGCGATAAGCCAATTATGGAAGGACTGGTATGTGGGCGCTGCCAGGAAGTCCTTGACGGAAGAATGTGCCCAACTTGTAACCAAATAGACAATTGCTTATGCAGAGAGGAAGAAGATGAAAGTAATACTTAAAAACAATGATGGACATACAACTAATGGCGAAGGTGTTATTAATTTACCTTCTGAAGTATGGAAGCCACTAGGTTTAAAAATAAATGATACCTTGCATATAGAGCCTGGTGAAAGTACTGGTGATAATCGTTTTATCATCATTTTTCCAGAGAAAGGTATAAAATGAATCTGAATGACATAAATGAAGTTTGGCTTGCTCTGGAAGCAGAACGAGCTAAAATTGACTTATTATTTAAAAAGATTGACAGTCTTGTTGGAATACCAGTAGTAGAATGCTGGCATTGTGAAGCTTGTCATACATGTTATACTTGGCCTTGTAAATGTAAAGGAAAACCAAATGGCAAAAAGAAAGAAAATAGTAAAACGTGATCTGCCACCTGACCTTGGAACTCTTAATGCTGCTGTCAGAGAAACTGCTGAAATGTTCACAAACGTTGATGATGAAGCAACTTTCAGAATCACAAAGAGTGTAGTCCAGAATAAGCTTGAAGCTGACATGGATTGGAGAGATGGTATAAATGTATTTCGTGAAAAAGCTAACTTAGACCTTGCTAAAATTGATAGTTTGGAGGGCTACATGCATAGAAATGTGGAGCTCTTATTAAAAAAGGTGCTCATCCTCGAGGAGAAGGTCGAACAGCTCTCAAATGGATAAGTGCTTATATTGTGGTAACCACAGGGCAAAACGAGGAGGCTTTAAAAGTCTCCTCATATGCCCACAATGTTTTAGGAAATTTTGCAATGATGCAAAGAAAATTCAATATAAAAGGAAAAGATTATGATAAATGGAACATGCGTTCATTGTGATTCAGAAGAAGACCTTGTACCAGTCTGTATTAGCTGTATTAGTGATAATACCGTTGAAAAGGACCATTTTAAGCCAAAAGAGCTTACTGATACTAATGAAAAGGTCACTATGGTAGTGGAAAAGGGGTGTAATAGCCCTTCTAAGGCCGTTTCTCAAAAATTTGGTACTCCACATCCAGATACGATTAAAAACGCCTTAAAACGCTTAAAAGACGAATTTGAGTATGGATGTCCGGATGGGCACGAATGAGACACATAAAGTTCATTGGCGCAGTTGGTGTCAATATTTTTCCTTGCAAGATGTGTGGTAAGAATGCTAAATTTAAGTATATGAAGTATCCGCATCCTGCAGTAGCAGAATTGTTGACAGATAGAGAACCACTTGAAATATGCCGTAAATGCGCCAAAAGAGAAATTGGAAGCAAAAATAAAAAAGCATGGGACAAAATTCATGAAGAGAAGTAAACCAACACGGAGTGAAGTGAATGATATCATTAGAAGATTTAATGATATTATCACTGTGTTGGAGCGGAGAATACATGGTTTGGAGTTTGTACTATCGGAATACTTCACATTTAGGAAAACTGAGAAGAAATTCGAAAAGTACTTGAAAAGGAAAGATGATGAAAAACAAAGTGAAATCAAGAAAAGCGATGCGAGAGCTGATGGATCACATATTCAGGGAGGTACAAGTAACCAGGGAGGAAGGACAGGATGAATATGCACATGATACAGACAATGCTTTTGCTAATTTTGACAGGATAGGTAGCCGAACCAATCAAAAACGTGAGAATGTGTTACTCACCTATCTGTTAAAGCATATCGATGGTATAATTGCACATATAAACGGACATGTCTCTCAAAGAGAGGACGTGCGAGGCCGGATAAAGGATTGTATTGTTTACCTATGTCTATTATGGGGTATGGTTGATTCTTCGGAGGAGGAGATCAATCAGGAAGATAATACGGATTCTACAATGATACCAACGTTCGAATAGTTTACCTTACAGTTGTTAATGGATAGTTGACAGTTGCATAGTAGGAAAGGGGAGCGAGAGTTATTCCGTTCCCTTTTAAAACATTCCAAAGTAACCTGCGAATTTTCGAAAAATTGACCAAAAATTGAAATTGAGTTTCTAAAAAGTTTTTTGTAAGGAAATCAGACATAGATACTTAGTTTCGTTGAAATTACTTGTCCCTGCTATTCCAAAGTGTAAACAAAGTTTTAACTTTATCCTTTAAAACATCAATATCTGTCCTCATTCTTGTCAATATAGTTACAAGTAAAACAAATGCTGTTAATTGCTCCCAATACTCTGTTATAAAGTTCATTATAGAAATCCCCTAAAGCCTGGTGCCTGTTCTTCAACTGATACTCCTTCCTTCATATAACGATGAAGCTGTCCTAGAGGAAAGCCCGTTGTTTGTTCCATTACCCTTATTGGATTTTCAATTAGATTGTTGGGACCGAAAACGCTTTTTGCCATTCTTCCCATTGGAAACATAGTCCATACTTGATAGTCTGCCAACTTACTCCAGTCATCATCAAGCCATCCACGTATTGCTGCCGGGCCTAACCTAGCTATTGGTGGAGTAATAAGCTGAAGTGGTGCTAATGATGTAGGATAAGCTCCGAAGAATGCTTTGTCACGTTCCTTTTCATCTCCAAGTACCCAGTCAGCAGTATCTTGTAGCCAATTCCATGGTGCTGGTAGCTGATTGTCAAACATAGAATACATAAATACATTAGCAAGAGCTAACATGAATAAGTCACCTGTCATTTGCCTTTTATACTTTTCGTAAGCCTCGGAGCCAGGACGATAACCATAAATATTCATCTGTCTATTAACATCATTCCTAAATCTGGCAGCATTCCAAGCCCAAAGCTGGAACCTAGTCATTACTTTACCAAGTGCAGAACGTGCAAATGGTGGCCTGTTAGGCGCATTATATAGGAACTGTGTAGCTTTTACACCACGTTTGGCAAGCTCAATCAAAAATGGATGATTAGGGTCTTTAATAGCCCCACCAAACTTCTTCCAATAGTGCACATAATGTGCCATGAATGAATCTCTACGTAGTATACGCTCTGGTTTACCCATAAATATATCAGCAAGTTTTTTAAACGCAGTCTCTGTTACTCTATGTTTTCTATTTAATTCTCTAAGATCACTAATAGTAGCATCAGGACGCTCTACAATAAGCTTCGAAGCCGCTTGTATGAATTCCTTGTTCTTTGCGCCACGTATCTCGGGAGATATCTCAGCTTCATAAGCCAAGAACTCAGGAAGTACACCATGATGATCAATAAATCTCTTAACATCCTCAATTGAATCCCACCTTATTGTTTCATCTCCAATCTTAACTTCAGGTAGATTTTGCTTGAGCCACTTAGGATTACGTGCATCCCTAAAGTTCTGAAAACCCGCTGACTGAATAGTATGCATACTACCACCAAATAGATTGGCCATAATAGTCTTAGGATGAGTAAGCAAAGTAGCGAACTCATATTTTGCTTCCAGATTTGACCAATGTCTTAGCTGCTGAAGAGTAACCCCCTGGAGATTTTCAGGTAAATCTTTATTAGCAAGACCAAGGAAATCCCCTATCTTATTTACTTTTTCACGTACTTTATTGTCTGCCCACCATGCATAAGGCGTGCCAGATATCTTCATCTTAGGATCATTAAGCATTCTGTCTGGAATAACAGTTGGGTTGCCTATAGCATCCTGCATATATAATTTATACCAATTAGACCAGCGCTGCATCAAA
>Ga0080013_1003640_pt1 | contig 15963 bp, 16 predicted proteins | sample ETNvirenome_6_85_FD_69236 | JGI IMG/M metagenome (GOLD analysis project Ga0080013, IMG submission 69236) | Marine viral communities from the Pacific Ocean - ETNP_6_85 (SPADES assembly) (version 2) | ecosystem: Environmental > Aquatic > Marine > Oceanic | place: Pacific Ocean | collected 2013-06-19
GTCCAACTAACAAAGTTAAAATTTTTTCCATCATTACTTGTTTCTCACCTCATTTTCAAAAGACATGTCTGTTGCATGATCTTTTTGTTTTTTATAAGTTCTTTTACATTTGCAATTATCACAAATACATAAATCACCATCATAGTGATGGGTATGTAAATCTTCTTTACAATGACAATTGCAGTGACAATTTTTACAATTCATTTTTGCCAATCAAAAAGCCAATTAACAAATTTTTTCCATAATTTTTTAATCATCTTTTTTCTCCTCAATTTCGTAAAAGAAGTTATCAGTATCTTCTGTTCTCCATTTACGAGTATCTTCAACATTCCATTCTGAAGTTTGTACCTTCCAATCGGGAATTTCATCTTTAACTGTAAAAGATGGTATGTCCCATATTAATCTATTGTTGGGCTGTGCTGCATAGTTGCCGTTTTCTAACGCAAGTATGTGTGCGCACTTGTGCTCGTGCGGAATTTCAGAATGATCTGTATCTACTATATTACTATCTGGATGGGCAAAATCAATAGTAAATAAGTAAGCACCATAGTACCATTTCTTATCTTTTCCTATATATTTGCCGGCTTGGCCATCTAAGATATCATAAGAAGTAACAGCAGGATAATAACTAAAGCAATTCCAAAGCTGCAGCTCATCCAATCGCATTTTCGGGACTTCTTTGGGGTCGTAACCTCGTTGAATAAAGGCTGAAATGGGGAGACGATAAAAGACAGCACCGTTCTCCATAATAGCGTGAAAAAGAATTGGACGTCCTGTGATAGATGCCATCCCAAAGATAACACAGTCTTCAACTTCACCATGATGTTTTTTAAGATCATAGAGATACTCTCTCCTGATTTGTGCATACATCACAGGTATATTTGCGTTTAGATATGCCATACATACCTAAAATATAATTGCGCCGATTATAAAACCAACAACACCACCAATTATATACTCTCTGTGCATAAGCCAAGAGTGTTCAATATAATCTTTAGCTTTTTCTATTTGTTTGTTCATAGTTTCCTCCTATTTAATACTGCCCCAACTATTTCCCTTCTTATAAGTAACTTTATTTTTTATAAGAAGAGGAATTGCTTCTTCCATTGTAGTTTTAATTAAAGAAGCATCTTCTTCATTTTTTACCGACAAACATAATTCATCGTGTATTTGAATGTGCGGGAGTATACCTTTTTCATACAACATTACCATAGCTTTTTTAGTCATGTCAGCTGCGGATCCTTGTATTAATCTATTTAATGCTTTGTAAGTAAATGCTGGTTTGTAATGATATTTAAAATTATCCATATAGTTAGGATCTAATTTATCATCCGCAACTTTTTCTAATAATTCTGCTTTGTATGCTACCTTAGCTTCTTCTAATGTAAGAATAGGAACTGGCTCGTATCTATTAATTTCATTGTTCCATTCTCTATCTCTTGTTTCCCATTTATTAAAACGACAAAACCTATCTTCAAGAGTAAATAAAAGTTTATGAGTCTCAGCAAATTCGATTAAATCTTGAGATAGTTGTTTTACAAAGGGGACCTTACTATGATATTTTTTAAATAATTCATTAGCATCGTTTCTAGATAAATCTAATTCTTTCTGTAATTTAATTTTTCCCATACCATAGAACAGACCAAGATTAATAGTCTTGGCCGTGTTCCGTGGTATGTGGGCCATGTTGGCTACTATCTGATGGAAATCAGCGTTGTCCCCATCAAATTCTTTTTTTAATTCGTCAGTGCCAGGGAGTTCAAGCTTCAATGCATAGTGTACCACGATCCGTGGTTCCTGTTGCGAGTAGTCAAAACTTCCCCAGGTACATCCTTCTTCAGGAATAAATAATTCTCTCATCTTTTTACCATAGTATCCTCGTGCTGGAATCTGTTGTAAGTTAGGATTTGACATAGAAAATCTTCCAGTCACCGTTCCTCCTTGATCAGATCTAATTTGATTTATGTCTGCATGTATTCTTCCATTATGTACAAAACTTAACAGTCCTTCAACAAATGCACTCTTCGCTTTATCACACTCTCTAGCTTTAACTACCATACGCAGGAATCTATTAGGATGAGTTTTTAAATATTCTTTAGGAAGTTGTGGCATTCCCGACTTAGGAGTCTTTTTATAATCTTTAATTTGTTGATGATCTAATAATTTTTTAATAGAAGCTGCAGCCCAAATTTGTAAATCTACACCAGTTCTTTTTTTTATAATGTTAATTAAATTATCTCTACGTTTTTCTAAACGTTTACCAAAGTGCTCTGCTTTTTGGACATCTATTTTAACTCCTTTAAATTTCATGTCAACTAAACAAGGAAATAATTTTGTTTCTAAAGTAAAAATTTTTCGTAGACTTTTCTGCTTCGGAGGGTATATAATTTCGTCTAATTTTTTTTCAAATAAATTCCATAGATTGAGTGTTAAGTTAACATCTTGAAGTGCATAGTCTTTAACTAATTCATAAGAAAGTTTATGCATGTTAGACATGGGATCTTTAATACCAAATTCAATCAACGCTTTTTCTTGTAAGTCATATTTATATTTTGCATCTTTTAAATATTCTTTACTAAGTGCATCTAAAGAATATTTCATTTTAGTTTCATCGATTACTGATGCAGCAATCATGGTGTCAACTATTTCTCCTGCAGGCATTTCACCCAGGACCGATCGAATCCAACAAATATCGTACATTGCATTATGGAAAACTTTACGTAAACCATTGTTTTTAAAGACTTTTTTGTTAAGGAGTTCCCAGGTTTCATCCGGATCTAAATTGCTTGTCATTGCATGAGCAATTGGAAAATATAATTTTTGTTTAGAAGTTGCAACAGCTATACCACAAACAAAACCATCTTTTCTAATTGCACCCGAGCCTTTAGTTTTTAAATTAGGATCATAAGTTTCCAAGTCAATGGCAATTGTATCAATTCCTTTTAAATCTAAATCTGCAACTTCAGGAATACACATTACTTAGTAATCCCCCACGAATTTTTCTTTTCTTTTATTTCTTCTTTCACTTCTTCAGGATAGTCTCTATCGATAGCCATGTCAATATAATGTTTTGCTTTTAATAAATCTTCTTTCTGATTTTTCTGCTTGTGCCTACACAAATATTTAATTGCATTTCCCTCGGCAAACGGAATATTATTTCTATTAATAAATTCTGATGGTTGAATAACCATGTTTTTGTAGTGGTCCCCGCCCACCTGCTTTTTATATATTTTTTCTTTCATCTTGCTCCTAATGTAAATTGACTTCTTGCATTTAATGTCCAATAATCATAAATAGCTCTACTGTATGCAGTATACTTTAATCTTAGTTGAACATAATAATCTTCTCTTCGAGTCATACTAAGATCAACTATTACATTATCAAAAGTTAATCCTTTAATGGTATGTATATTACCATATTTAACACGAATTTCATTATTAAAATCTACTCCTTGTTTTAATAATTTTTTTATGTAGATCATTCTAGAATCAAAATTGTGAACCTTCTTTCTAATTAAATCTAAATCTGGATGTTGTTTACACTCTGGTTTTAAAAATTTTTTTTCAATTAAATAATCAACAGTGTAGTCTTGCTTAATCCAATCTTCAAAATGTTTAACGTCTCCTTTTCCTTTTATTTTAACTATACTAGATAAATACTCCCAAAACTCTTTAATCTGTTTAAGACTCATTGGTTGACCTTCTAAAAATTTAGGCCAAAAGTAATGAGCTTTTAATTCTTTTTTAGGAACAAAGGCAGAATTCTCTATGTGAGAAAACTCAATTGCATTGTTAATAAAAAATTCTCTTATGTTTTTATCGCTGGGTGTACCTCGAAATGTAAATAAGAATGTTTCATTGGTATTTTTTATTTTATCTAACAAAATATCCATATGAGGAGAAGGACCTAGATGAGGTAAAAAGTATCCATTGCCTTCAATAACTTCCCCGATCTTCCCTTTACCATGTCTTTCTGTATATACAGCTGGGGTCCATACCCTGGTGTACTCATATTTATCCCACAAAGGTTTTATAATTTCTTTACATTTTTCATTAACAACTCTACTACATCTTTTGCCTCTTTCTAATTCTTTAAAAGGTTTAGCAGAAAGAGTATGAAAGTAATGAGCATTGGAGCCAGCAAATTCAAAAATAGTTTGATCTGCGTCCCCTACCATATAAAAGTGTTCGTCTTTTACATTACGGGCCATTTTATGTATGGCTTTCATTTGAGGTACATTACTGTCTTGCGCTTCATCAATAATCAACACATCAATGAGAGGATCTTTAGCTACTTCATTAAAGTCTTCAATCATATCTTCAAAGTCACAGATGTTATATCTTTTTTTATAATCCACGTAGACTTCATACAATTCTTTTAATAAAGAAATATTATTGTAAGGCTTATAGTCTAATGAATAACATTTTTTCCAAAACTCTTCTAGACTTAAACCTCTTCCCCTAGCTGCTTTTACATATTTGTAAAAGCCGTGCTTCTCTAAATTTTTTTCAGTGCTAAAAAAACGTTTATTAAGTTGAATTAAATTTTGATGATCTACATCGTCATCAAATTTTTCCTTTAACGGAACTTTGTTTTTACAATAAGCATGAATGGTACAGATTCTATATTTAAAAAATTTTTTTCTTAATCCTCTTTCTTTCATTTGGGGAATTTCTAAAATAGCATCTCTAATTTCATCAGCTGCTACATTAGTATGTGACAGTATTATTATGTTTTCTGGAGAATAATTGTTTAATAAATCTTTATATAAATCCACAATAAACTCGTGAGTTTTACCGGTACCTGGAGGACCTGCTACAAATCTAGGATTCATTAGTTACCTCTTTAAATTCCCCTTCTAAAATCATATCTTCTTTAGCAATTTCTGCGTTCTCTATACGCCATGACACACAGGATTTTCCCTTCCATTTCCCTCTATTCTTTCTTGCTTTTAAAATTCTTTGTAGTTTTAATACTAAGTCTACTCTTTCTATATTAACTTTCTTGCTTTCTAAATAATCTTCAAATGCATCTAAATTAAATTCTAGTGCAGTTGTATTAGGATTATAATAAGGTAATTGATAGTTAGCTAATTCTTTTTTATCTGTAAAAGCTTTAACCTGTCTTATATAATTTTTAAAATGTTTAATAAAAATTAAATCTTTATTTGCTTCTTCTACATAATCTTTAGATTGAGTTCTAAGTTCATATTTTTTTCTCATTATAATTTCAAAATCAGAAGGTTTCATTTTAGGAATCCAGACTGAAGCTTGGCTAATCACTTGATCATAAAATAATTGTTGTTTCATTAAGGTAGGTCCATCTACCAATATTTCTTTTTCTACTAATTGGTCGTTGACCATTGCATTAACTTTTACAATGTACCTATCACTTCCATACTCAATAATATCTCCAATAGATTCTTCAGCAATTTCTTTTCCTGCTACATGCTTTGCTCCAACCCAGCTAAAAATTTCTGACACCGCTGCATTAGAGCAACCAATAATTTCTGCTAACTTTGGAATCCCTAAATTTTTAGTTGCTTTCTGTCCACTTGTTCCCTTAGACATTCGTTTAGAATACTCTTCATCATTAGATTCGTAGGCTAAATTATAAACAAACTCATCTATATCAGCCACGTCCCATGTAGTATGTTTAAGAAGTACTCCTGCAATAGCACTACAATAAGTATCTCTTTGTCCTTGAGGTGCGTATAATAAACACAAGGCTGCAGATAAAGCTACTTTACCTATATCTTCTCTTAAATTGCCTATATATTTATTTATACTAATAAATTTTTCCCAATGTACCGTCTCGTTCGCTTTACTGTGTTTAGATTCGGGTACAATAGTATAACGATCACTTCCATTTCTTAACTCACATAACATAGATCCATGAGGTAAGTTTTGATACTGAGCTTTTAATTCTTTTGGTAGTTTAAATTGAGTAAATTCTATTTGTCCCTTCCACCAGTAATGGCTGTTAGGGTTTCCATTTCTTCCAGAAATTGCGTTAAGAGATTTAACATATCTTCCTACAAATCTTTTAACTAATTCATTATCTATATCTAAATCAATATCTTCATCTAATCTCAAAGCTATTTCACAATGAGAATAACTATTTTTCCACTGTTCTTTAGTAATTTTAAAATTGGGGTGAGTCCAATCCTTGACTATTGGAGTGCCTTTCATGCACGGAATAATGATTCTTCCTAAATCTATCCATTGTTCATAGGTAACCGGCGCTGTATTATTCATTTGTTCCAACATAAATCCACTTCTGATCAAGGGGTCCCGCGGAACCCCTTAATCTTTTTTTCTAGTCTACTCTCGCTTTCTAGAAATATCGAAATTATAAATTAATTTCCTTTTTGGGTTCTATGCCTGACTCATGTTTGGCTTCAACTTCTCCTTTATTAACTCTTTCAGAAAAGTTTTTAGCTACTTCATAAATAGATTTGTCTTGAACCGGTCCTTTTAAAGACACATCCCAACCAAACCATGTTCCCTTGTCATTAGACATTTGAACAGCTTTTAAAGTATAAATGTGGCTGTAAGTTGGCGGTGTAAACAATCCATTTTTGCCTTGCATTTTAATTCCCATCATTAATGAGTTCCACGTTCTACTCACTTTGAGTTGAGTGGCCTTCATTGAAATCAATGCAGTGGTTGGAGTTTTACCTAGAAGAATTACAAAGTGACTTGCTGTAGTTTCTAAATAGTTACCATTAGCTAATCTATCTTTGTTATCTTTGCTTCTTTGAGTTTTAGGCAATGTATCGGAAGCTTCATATATGTTCACGGGTGCGCCCATACTAGCTCCTCTATCTTGCCATTCAATGTACTGTCTTTTATAAAAGACTGGAAGTACATCAATCCCCTCTTCACCTTTAAACAACTCTTTAGTAACAGTGTTGATAATCATACCAGGTTGTGCACCTTCTATGTATTTCGCATGCTGTTTGTTGATCTCCGGTGATAAATGACCCAGAACTTTTAAGAAGGGCAATGCAAGATCGTCCTGCTCTATATTCTGTGATCCTTTGTTTGCATCTGCTTCAAATAAATTTGAAGACAATGCACCGGCAGTTTCACGTACTGCAACGTTTGTTTCATTTTTCATGTTTATTGTTTCCTTTTTATTGTGGTTTTATTTCCAACGAATACGTTGAAAATTTCCGCTGGCAAAGGTTTCCCTGCCTCAATACGCTCACGGACTAGCGCTTTTAGAGTCATGGGCTCAACCTTCAACTTCTGTGTCGGTTCAAACCCATTACTCTTTGCAAGTTCGGCATAATCAGCCGCCTTGTTATCCTCGTTACGACCAAAAGATACGAGTATCTCGTTTTTGATTATATCTCCTAGTCCATTGTTACGAAGCCAGTTAAATGCCGCTTCTTTATTCGCCTGTGTAATTGTAGCGTTATATTGCGGCTTTACATCTACGGAAGATCCATCTGCTAGTCTAAGTTGAGATAAACCCATCTCAGACATCATAGTTGGAATTACTTCTCCTGATAAATGCTCCAATTCTTTTTTGGTATTTTTCATATTCTCTTCTTGTAAATCAAGACGAGCCTGTAAAGCTTCCAATTGCTTTATTTTATCAGCAAGTTTATCAACGTGCTGTGTTTTATCCAACATATCTTGTTGGTCTTGTTCAAAATCAATTGCCATCAATTTCTCCTTTCTCGTGTAGATTAATTTCAATAGGATAATATTTTCTTTCTTGTTTATCCCATTTTAACAATTTAAATTTTCCATTTGTATTTTCTGAAACGATAGAACAAGCTACTCCAATTATGGCTGGATCTCCAGTCAATAATAAATAATCTTTTTTAGAAATATTTTTAAGTCCTTGTCTTAATTTATAAATTAAAGGACCAGGAGAAAATATAATTTGTGAAAGCTCGGGTAATAAAAATTTTAATTTTCCATATCCTGCTGCACCCATAATATTTATTTTAGGTCTTCCTTCTTTAGTACCAGGAATTTCCTGAATAACGTAAACTACTGCATCCGGATCATGTTGATCTGGAGAGGGTCCACATTTTAAACTACTAAAAACATCTTGTTGTATCTTTCTCATTGACAAACAATATAACCATGTATATATAGAAGTCAAGAAAGAAAAAATAAAAATTATGAATTATAAATTTAAAACAAAGCCATACGCTCATCAATTGACAGCGTTGGAAAAATCGTGGAATAAAGAAACTTTTGCATATTTTATGGAAATGGGTACCGGTAAATCTAAGGTGCTTATAGACAATATTTCTATGCTTTATGATAAAGGTAAAATTAATGGAGTATTAATTATTGCTCCTAAAGGAGTTATTAAAACTTGGTATGAACAAGAAGTTCCACAACATTTACCTAATCATGTCGAAAATAAGGCAGTTTTATGGCAAGCTAATATTACAAAAACACAAGACGATAAATTAACTGAGTTATTTCAAACAGAAAATTCTCTTCATATTTTAGTTATGAATGTAGAAGCTTTAAGTACCCCTAAAGGAACTAATTTTGCTTATAGGTTTTTATCGTGTCACAGTGCTTTAATGGCTATTGATGAATCAACCACTATTAAAAATCCTAAAGCTAAACGAACTAAAAATATTTTAAAATTAGCGGAATACTCTAAGTATAGAAGAATTCTTACTGGTTCTCCTGTCACAAGAAACCCATTAGACCTTTATACTCAATGTGAATTTTTGAGTCCTTGGTTATTAAATTTTGCTTCTTATTATTCGTTTAGAAATAGGTATGCAGAAATGAAAACAATGAGATTTGGGGGAAGACAAGTACAAGTAGTGGCTGGTTATAAAAATTTAGGAGAGTTATCAGATAAACTTAAAGACTTTTCTTATAGAGTATTAAAAGAAGATTGTTTGGATCTTCCTAAAAAAACATTTATGAAAAGAATGATTTCTTTATCTCCTGATCAATTAAAAATTTACAAACAAATGAAAGAAGAAGCTTTGGCTTATCTTAATGGTAAAGTCACTACTACGGCCACTGTTCTTACTCAATTAATGAGATTACAACAAATTACTTGTGGTCATTTTAAAGCTGATGATGGTACCACTCAAACTATAAAAAATAATAGAATTACGGAGCTAATGAATGTGTTAGATGAAATAGAAGGTAAAGTTGTTATATGGGCTCATTACCAATATGATATTACTTCCATTATTAAAGCAATTGTAGAAGAATATGGTCCGGGGTCCGTGGTCGACTATTATGGCTTAACTCCGCAAGAAGAAAGACAAGACAATATTCGTAAATTTCAAAATGATGAAAACGTAAGATTCCTGGTAGGAACTCCTGCAACCGGTGGATATGGAATTACGCTGACTGCTGCATCAACCATGATTTACTACTCAAATGGGTATGATCTAGAAAAACGATTACAGTCACAAGACCGTATTCACCGTATTGGTCAAGAACGTCCAGTTACCTATATCGACATTATTGCTGAAGATACAGTAGACAACAAAATAGTCAAAGCCCTTAAAAAGAAAGTAAATATTGCTTCCAAGGTAATGGGCGAAGAACTTAAATCATGGATTTAGTAGGATATACGCGTGGGGCGCGCAAAAATCCTAAATCACTTATTTTATAATGATAGCGACCAGCATGACAAATAGCACCAAACCTTGGTGGTTATTTAACAATGCATTTAGCCTGTTGTAAAAAGAAACAATCATAGGTTCCCTCCTTTAAGATTAGCAAGTGATGTGATGAGTAACTAGTAAATAGATAACTGCAAGAAGCATTAAGACTCTATACTGTAATTCATATCTATTAAACCAGCTAGTTAGATCTTGCATGTGTTGTGAAAATGTTTTTTTCATTAGATTAAGTCCGTCGCCTTTCCAATAATGGGTTTGTATTTTGTCTTTCCTTCTTGTCTGTATGCGTGCATAAATTGTGCACGGCTACCTTCTGGTATGTAACTGCAGTGGATCCAGCCCGAGTTGGGTTCGCCAGGAGTGTAGTACTCGAGGATCAATTGATCATAAGATAGGTTCGAATGAATCCAGTCAGCAAGTTCAGCGTTGTCTGTGCCCATCACTTCAAAATCCGCCGCTTCTGCACGGGCATGTTGGCTGTTGACTGAGCTGCCGATAGCAGTACACAATTCTGGGCTTCGGTATCCGCTAGTCACCTTAACTCTGCCGAAGTGATCACGCACTGGCTGTAAAATATTTTCGCATAGTGCTTTTAATTTTTCTATCTGATCCGAGTTAGGATTATTATCAATACCTTTACGTATTGCTGTGTCTGATTTGATAAGCTCTTGCAAGCTAAAGTTACGTGAAAGATTCATTATGTAATAAATGTGTTAAAAAGTTGAAGTGCAACAGCCCCCACCGTCGCTAATAATACCCAATAGATTTTGTCTATCTTGCCGCCCAATTTGTCCATGTCCTGATGTATATGTAGCAAATCATTATTTTTGATATTACTCACATCACGTTTTAATCCTGTGATGTGGCCTTCTAAACTAATAATAGATTCTCTAGTTGTTCTGGGCGTCATGTTAACCTGTTCCTATTTAATCTTTGTGCCAATACTTGGTCACCGGGAGATAGTAACGCAGTCTGTGTCTGTGTCAAGCCTGTAATTGGGCTTAAAGTAAGCGCAGGACGTTGATAAATCTGGGGATTTATATTACTTGCACCAGATGATGTTTGTTGTAGGTTAGTTTGGGGCATTGGTGGTGCACCAAAATTATATATGTCAGTTAGGTCTGGAAAAGTTTCCATATCTAATGATAATTCTTGCATCATTTTTTGTAGATCTTCAATCCCATATTCAGCTTCAGTATAAGGGTTAAGTACTCCTAGCTCGTCAGCATTCTGTTGGAATACTTCTTTAACATCGTCTGAAATATTAAATGGAATAAATTTATTTTGTAATAAAGCAGCCGCATCCTTTTTAGAAATACGTCCTAGCACTGGAACTAATTCTGATCCAGGTACATCTAACACTTGACCAGCTGTAATATTTAAAGACATATCTTTCATTGCTTCCCACTTAGCTTTGTTAGCAATAATATATCTATCAATTATATCTTGAGGCTCAATCGGCTCTCCTCTTAATAGTTTAGAATTAAATTCTCTACGTGCATCTCTAATGGATCTTTGGTATGCACTCATCATAAAATCTAAACTTCTTGCAGGGTCAATAGGTACCGGTCTGTAACCTGTAAAACCTAAAGCTTCATCAGTAAGTTGATAAGTTTCTCCTGTTCCTCTAAATGGTCCAACAGTTTTACTTGGTTCTCCTTTAGCAGCAAAACCTAAACGAATCATTTGTTGAGCAGAGAAGGGAGCTTGTGCTCTAACAAGGTGAGCCATGATTGCTGATACTCTTTCCCCCATAGGTGTAGCATCAGTGTATAAAATTTTTCCGTCTTTAGTTTTTCCCCCACCTCTGATTACATCTAAGAATGCTTCAGTCCAAATAGATTCAGAAATAAATGGAGCACCTAACTCTTTAGTTGAAGTGGCTAACCCTTTCATGAATCCTTCCATTAAAGTTTTTTCATCTGTCTCCCCTTGGGCTACCATATTTAATACAGTTTGAACGGGTCTTGTAACTGTGTCATAAGCAAAGCCATGACTAAAGTCTATGTATTTTAAATTACCTTCTTCATCTCTCATAGGTAAGATGGTAGAGTTCTTAGACCAGTCAGGTAAGAATCTTTTTAATGCTTCAAGTTCATCGTCAGTGTAATCATAAATTGTTTTAAACATTTCAACCATTGTTGGTGGGACTACAGCTGTAGTGGCTGCAAACCCAGCTAGTCTTTTCATTCCAATGGCTCGAGTAATTGGATTGTTAATTTCTTTTACAGCTTGTTGAACAATACCTGTAGACGTTCTTAAAATTTCTGCAGGGAATGATACAAAGTTTCCAACAGGAAGTTTTCTTAAACTTCTAATAAACTCTGGAACATATTCATAGTTAGGTACCGTGTTTCTAACAATGTCTGCTGTCATTGATTTAAGTTGTTTATCCGTAGGCATCTCTTTAATTAAACCTTTATCAAAAGCTTTTTTATATGCATTCTTATATCTGTATCTTTCTATTACCCAGTTACCTAGTTTCCAGAAATCATCTTCTGCTACATACATATCTTGACTCCACTTAGCAAACTTCTTAGCCCAGTTAGGTTGTAACATCATTTTAGTTAGACGATCTGTAGCTAATTTTCCTTGGCCGAACGTGCTTCCTACGTCTTGAAATAGTCTCATCATGTCTCCAGCTCTTGCATTAGTATTAGTCACTCCTAATTCTACTGCTTCTTCATAAAGCTCTTGAGCTAGTTTACTATTTTGTTTTATACTTTGAGGTTGAAGAGCACCAAAAGCATCTCTCCATGCAGCGGCTAATGTCTTAGGGTTTTCAAACCAAATACCATTGGCTGTTTGAAAAGTAGCAGCACTAAAAAAGTTTCTTGCGTGAGTGATAGGTGAGAACACAGTCTTAGCAAATTGAGATGTAGCTTTAGGAAATAAAAATAAAGAATCATACAGGAAACCTACTGTTTTATTATTAAATAAAGATTTCTGTGTAGTATCTAATGCTTCCGCTAGTGATCTTTCCATCCAGGCTCCATCAGGGAACGAATTAATAATAGGGTTTTGTGCTGCTGTCTCTCCCCATGCAGAACCAGCTGGCTTGGCTTCGTATTTAGCTACGTCTACATTATTTAATGTAGCTCTTGCTAATGCTTCTGTGGGAAACAAGAATGGTCTGCCACCTGCAGCTGTTGCTCTTTGCTCAGGTGTTAATGCATCCCATTCCCTTTGTCTTCTTGCCGATCTTTCTACCAGGTTCGTTAAGAATTCATTTTTTCTAGCCACCATGGATAACCGTTCGGTACCATGTAGCATTTTTTGTCTGACATCTTTCATCTCTCCAAATAATTCTCTAAATGCTTTACTTCCTTTACCTATAACCGTTTTTACTGGAAGACCTTCGGTACCAATGGTTGCATATCTTCCTTTAGTTACTGCTTGTTCTAATCTTTTTGTAAACATATCTGTCTTAGCCAGGTCCGCTGCTACAGAATCTTTTACAAAGTTTGTATTAATATTAAAGGTTGGAACTCTTAAAGCTCTTGTTACTTCAGTGTCCTTCATAATTTTTAAAATATCTTTGTCCCCTTGCGTAGCGTTTTTTAAAATAGTATCTACTTCCCACTCCGCTTGTTCTTTAGTTAAAGGAGTAGGAGGTGTAGTTCCTTGAGCTTCTGCTCTTGAAATAGCTTTTCTGTTTTGTCTCATAAATATATTAACTACTTTATTAAAAGCTTCTTCTGCCGGTTTATAATTTAAAAAAGGAATGGCTGATCTATTTTCAAAAATTCCGTACGTTCTTCCTAACCATCCTTTAAATTGATCTCCTATCATTAATCTAAATTGTGGTTGAGCAGTTAAGGGAAGTTGAGAATGAATAAGTTCTGCCATGTTCTCCCATTTCTTTCTCATCAATCCTAAATTTTGAAAAATGTTAGCAACGTGTTCAGGATTAGCCCCATTGTTTAAAAGTTTTTTACTGATTGTTTCAATCATCTGAGGATTCATTTCTCCCATTGTAACTCTGCCTGCATCATCCACGCCTGCTTTACCAGAAAATAAAACATCTTCTAAATCTTTATAGACTTGTTCTTTTTCTGCTCTTAATGTTTTGTTAAAAGTAGATTTAATATTAGGAAAAATTCTATCAATGTCTCTATCCACTCCTCGGGATAAACTAACAGCTCTAGTTAAATCTTTAGATCTTTTTCCAATTTGTTCTCGTTTAGTTAAGAAAGCTTCTTCAGGTATATCTCCTCTAGGTCTAAATCTTTGAGCTAAACCATTTAAAATTCTATCACCCAAACTATTAGAATACTTTAGAGCTTTACCTCTTGTTGCAACTTTTTTTATAGCTGCACCTGTTCCACCTATAACTCCTGTAAGTAATGCACCTTCAGTTCCAAACTTAACTCTGTTTAATAAAGATCTAGTTGCTCTATCTTTTCCTTCTTTTAAAGAAAGATCCTCTAACTCCGTTGGTCCTCCTAATAAATCTCCTATTGTTCCAAAGTCTTCTACGTCTGCAACAAAGACTCCTTCTGCTACACCTCCAGCTACGGCACCGGCTGCAAACCTCGCAACTTTTCCTTTTTTATTTAACTCTAAAGCTTTCTGTCCTGCTTTAGCTAATGTTGGATTGTTAAGTGTAAAATATTTTCCTTTGTTAGCAGACTTGATTGCCCAGTTAGCTGCTTTAGTTCCATATCTAAATGCAATACCCCCAGGTATACCAATATTAATTAAAGCTGATGTAATTTTACCAGCAGTTGTTGCTTCTGCTTTCTCTTCTATGTTACCTAATTTTTTATAAACATTATCATCAAACCATTTCTCTACTTCAAGAGCTGTGTCTGTATCATTGGTTAGATCATAAATGTTTGCGTATAAAGAAGCTGCACCTTCAGGAATTTTAATTAAACCGGTTGCAATCCCTGCACCAATTGACTCTATTAAACTTGTTTGGTTTTCTTTTTCTGCTTCAAGAAGTTTGGCTGGATTATAATTTTCCACTTAAACCTCCTAGTTTTCTTGAGGAACCGTTATTCCTAATTCTTCCCAACTTACTAACGTAATACCACCTTTTCCGTCTTTCTTAAATGTTTGTCCACCTAAAACAAAAATTGTATCATCACTTGCTGAAGCAATTAAGCCGGCGTCTCTTTCTTTTCCTTTAATACCAGCTTTGTTTCCTGCTAAAGGTATTACGCTTACGTTACCTAAAGCAAATCGAATAGCTCCAGCTAAACCGTCATCGCTATTGTCGTTATTTTTTTCATTATTTGCTTGAGCAAATTGAAATTTTTTAATTGGATTCCAATCTTCAGCTCCGTCAGGAAGGTTAGCAACAAATTTTTTAGTATATCTATCTTGTTTTCCTTTTTCTATAGCTCTTTGTTTATAAATTTCATTATACATTTCCCCAGTCATCGCTGCTTTTTTTAAAGCTTTTTCATCAGCGGTAACTGTTGTTCCAAATTTACCTAAGGCATCTCCCACTGTGGCTGCAGCATCAGAAGGTCTTTGAAAGCCTGCTTTAATAGCTGCACCTGCTAATCCTAATTGACCTTCACCTAATGCTTTCTTTTTGTCATAATATTTACCTACTAAACTTGCTATATCTATCTCATCACTATCCCCCATCATTACATTTAATGCAGGATCATCATCTTTAGGTAGACCTTTTCTATCTATTCTTTTTTTTGCTTTTTCCAAGTCTTCTTGGTCAAATACGGTTATATCTCCTTGAGAATCATCATCTTTATTTGGAATAGCTCCTATGTCTTTAGCTGATTGTATATTATATTCTTCAATCTCTTTTGTTTTTGCTTCGTCAGGGTCCCAGTCACCTAATTGATTAATAGTATTATCAAGATACTCTGTTTGCCCTTGAGATATTAAATTTGTGTCTGGTTTATAGTTTTTTAGGACATATTTTCCCTCTTTAGTGTTACTACCCTCCCATACCCTTTCAGGATAAACATTTGGCTCGACTATATTTTTTTGTCTTTCATCAATTTGTGCTTGCAGCCAAGGGGTCCTCTCTGATCCATATGCACTTAGAAGATATTCTTCTATAGAAGGAACACTATATAAACCATCTTGTGCTCTCACTCTACCACCGTAGTTATATCTTTGTCTCTCTTCATCACTAACTAAGTTAGTAGCTATACCTGTACCGTAAGCAGGTGACTTGACCTGTCTAAACATTGGTCTATTTAAAATATGCTTTTTCATTTTAACCGCCGAACATTCCTAAGTTTTTCATACCAGCATAACCTAAGCCTGCACCGATACCCATACCTAGTAAGTTTTGCATTGGACTTGCTGTCGGTTGGTCTGTCATTCTAGTTCCACCAGGGTAACCACCC
>Ga0080013_1003641_pt1 | contig 15962 bp, 33 predicted proteins | sample ETNvirenome_6_85_FD_69236 | JGI IMG/M metagenome (GOLD analysis project Ga0080013, IMG submission 69236) | Marine viral communities from the Pacific Ocean - ETNP_6_85 (SPADES assembly) (version 2) | ecosystem: Environmental > Aquatic > Marine > Oceanic | place: Pacific Ocean | collected 2013-06-19
TTTATTATAAACTTCCAAACAATAAAAGTCAAGAGAAACCGCTCTTTTATCAATACCCGTCTTTTTATCTTTTTGTTGTTGAACGTAATCGTAAATATAAGAGTTAGCTGACGTAAATTTATTAGTGGACTGTAACTTCCAAGGAGTACCTGACATCAAAATTGTAGCTTTTGATGGTAATTTTTGAAGAAGTTCAGTTGATAGTTCACTCATCATTACTGTATCAGCCTCATCAATACCTCTAATATCCCATTTGTATTGAGATAACATCTTTACAAGTTTATTTCTGTGTTTTTTATTAGTTAATAACTGTGTACTAACAGCTAACACATTTATTTTATCTGTAGATGGTTTCCAATTATATTTAATATCTTTCAATTCATTATAAATCCAATTATCATAGTTAATGTGAGTTTCAACATCTTCTTTTAATGATGCAAAAACATCAGGCCTACCCGTAATCATAAGTACATTACCACCTTTTTTAGTAACACCACGTACCATTTCTAGAAAACAAACGTTTTTACCGAATCTCATTACAGCACCCAACAGAAAGTCAATAGAGTCTGTGGTTGATGACATATAGTATTCTTTAAATTTTTTGATTGCCTCTTCTTGTCTTTTACGAGGAAGATACGTATTTTTCTTAACTCTAAAGAAACCATCTAGTTGTGGGTATAATATATCATTGGTCAATGTTTTTATGTTATCAATGTCCGTTTTAAATATTTCAGTTGATTTTCCGTATTCACTAAGAGTAAGACACTTCTTAACACTTTGTTCAATCTTATATGCCGAACCATGTTTCTGAACTTGTTCGTCTGATAGTCTTATCGCCCAAAGAATAACAATTGAATCTATGGTTGTACCACAATAACTTTTAATTGTTTTTTGTGGAGTTGACCCTTCGGTTGCATTAGAGCCATATTGTCCGAATTTGATGTTATAATCACCAGTCACATACGCGGTCATAGGAGTCCATGCATATAACCCTTGACCATTACGTGAGAATACTTCAAGATTTATATCAAGTGGTGTTTGAAAAAGTATCTTACCTCTACTTTCTTCTAAAGTATTTAAGGACTGTCTAGTTTTTTTCTTTATCCATTTCTGATTTTTCTTTTCTTTTTTCTTTTCTTCGTTAGTCATATCCGCCCACAACCAAACTTGGGTTGGGTTTTGAACTTGTTTACATTTATCTGGTATTAACATTACTTTTCAATTTTTAATTATAATTAAATAAAACCTCACCAAATCAACTCACAATACTAATATACAAAAAATAATTGACAATTCCAAATAAAGTGTGATAAATAAAATTGTAATTTTAATTTAGTAGTGTGTTCTAACAAATTTCATATTTGTGTATTTTCTTAATGCGTTTAATTTTCCCCAGTAGAACCAAACCCCCCGTCACCTCTATCAGTCTCCGACAATTTGATTACCTTCCTAAACTCAACCTCTGCCTTTCCGCTTATTTCGTTGAATATCCCTTGTGCAATCCTATCACCATGTAACACCTTATACGCATACTGTGAATGGTTAATTAATATCACACCAACCTCACCTCTATAGTCGGAGTCAACTGTACCAGGTGAGTTAAGAACCGTAACACCATGTTTAGCTGCCAAGCCACTTCGTGGTCTAACTTGTAACTCCACGTTCGTAGGTAGTTCAAAATACAAGCCGGTGGGGATGACCTTAAATTGTCCAGGCTCTAACATAATAGGTCGGTCTAAATTGGCTCTAAAGTCGAACCCGGCAGAACCCTTTGTCTGGAATTCCGGGTCTTCGTTATCTGATAAATTAATAAACTTAATCCTATGGAAATGTTTTTTATGAATCATAAATCACGAGATTTTGGTATTACATGGTGCATATCTATAGGCCCATCACTTCCACATTCAAAACATCTATCCGTTCTTATTCTTACATAAAAATAATGACTCATACTGTAATGTTTTGTGCCAACTTTAGGTTGACTTCTGAAATAAAAAAGCAATCATACCAAACATTATACCAATGTCTGTCGAACAACTCACCTTCTTCATAGTGAGTTTCAATCATAACTTCAACGAGACTACCAACCTCGTTATCAAAATCTTCTTCCTCAAGGTAACCAAGGTATTGAAGCTCTCCCTGATATTGAGAGCTTACGTTATTTTCTTGAACTTCTCCACTCAAAGCAGAGAAAGTTTTTATGTTTTTAATTTGAATAGGAGATAATTCTCCTTTTTTGAATTTCAATGTTGCCTGCATACAGCGTATGTATTTATATTGTTTATAGAATCTATTATTATTGTGTCTGAATGTAAGGATAGGTTACGGTTTCCATACCAACTACCATTACCATTACACCCTTTCTTAGTAGAACGACAACTGAACGATACGACTACCATTAAAGTTACCATTGCGAAAAATAGTGTTTTATTCATTTTTGTTTTTGTTTATCGAAGAATATCCAATTTGCTTTTCCATTTCTTCCTATTTTGGAAATTTGTTCAGATGCTTCTTTAAGTTTATCAATTAGTTTCTTCATCTTTGTTTTTGTTTATATACCCAATAGGGTATAATTTCACTAATCTTTGTTTATTAATTGTTTTTTCTTAAACTTTTTCGACCACTGTTTAGTAATTAGGAACAATAGTCTCGTATTAAAACTAGGAGTTATCTTTGTAGGCAAAAGTATTATACCTAACACCCCATCTAACAATTTAGCAAATGGCTCAAAGAATCTACCACTCACATAATATTTGTCTTTGAAACTATCGTGTTTCGTGAAATACTTTTTCATAATTTATTTTTTGTTAATACGTGTTGTATCATCCTAATCATCTTTGTTAAAAGTTTTTAATTTTTTAGGTTTACCGATGGTTCGGGTATAACCTTCTTCATCATCAACAGCGGACTTGCCGCATTTACACCCAACCATTTGGTATCGTGATTTGTTGTCTGTAACAAATTCATCTTTACATATTTCACATTGCCATAACGTGAATATTTTTTTTGTTTTAATAGTATCATACAATCTAGATTCTTCGTCTGCTTGTATCATTTTTCTGAGTAACTCTCTTTCGTTTTCTTCTTGTGTTTTCATTTTTTATCTTTGTTAAATTTTTTATAATAAACCCATATGTTAAGAAATCGAAAATGTATCATCATACAACTTCTTTTTTCATACCTATGATATCCTATAGAGATGCTAGGTAAAAAGTAAAAAGATTTTAAATCATTCCTTTTCAATGTGTTATGTATACCAAACCTTTTCATAATTTAATTTTTATTTTTTAAGACCTTTAGCACCACGTAAATAAGCACCATGTAAATCAGCACCACCTAAATCAGCATCACGCAAATCAGCCTTACGTAAATCAGCATCACGCAAATCAGCCTTACGTAAATCAGCACCAGTTAAATAAGCACTACGTAAATCAGCACGACTAAAATTAGCACCAAACAAATCAGCACCACTAAAATTAGCACGACGCAAATTAGCACGACTAAAATTAGCACCACTCAAATAAGTATTACTTAAATCAGCACCACTCAAATCAGCACCACATAAATCAGCGGCAAGTAAATTAGCATAACATAAATCAGCATTACTTAAATCAGCATCACATAAATCAGCATAACGTAAATCAATTTCATACTTATTAAACTTGACTTTTTGTCCTTTAGCCAGCATAAGACCAAGGATAATATTATCCTTATCTTTAGTCTTAAACAGATTTAGTATTTTCTGTTTTACGGAAGCTTCTTCGTTTATAAACTCATTAAACCTTTTCATAATTTAGTTTTTAAGAGAATGCCATTGCCATCAACAAGCATGTATTTAAGAACATCAAAGCATAAACACAGAACTTTAGTTCATTTACTTCGTTCTCTATTTTAGCAATCTTGATTCTGTTTCGTGCATCTTGTTCAGCTCGTTCATTTCCATTTTTCATAATAAGATGGCGTAGTTGGGTGTTATCATCCATGAGAAAATCCAGTGCCTTTGAAGTGTCTATAGTATTATACCATTTTTCATTTTGTGTTTTCATAATTTTTATTTTTTTCTTTTTATCAATACTTGTCTTCTCCATTCCTCAAACCCCATCTTCAACATATCCCATATAGTTGAATCAACATACGAATGTAAAGTCAAGTCATAGCTTTTGATTTCATAGTTCGTACCAACTCCCTTCTCAATAACGATTTTCACAAGAGACTCATACGGTGCAAATATATGGATTTTATGTTCTACAACAGGAAAAGTGTGTCCGACCAAATGGCCGATATTATAATCCCATTCAAGGTCTTCCCGGTTGGCCATCAATTTAATTACATTCCATTGTTCGGTCTGTATTTGCCCCCCATTCTTTTTAAACCGTTTATTCATTTTTGTTTTTATTTAACCAGTAATTCTGAAATAAATTTTCTAATTGTCTTTCACTGCGTCTTCCTAATTGAACAAATTTTAAGCCCATTAGTACTTCCCAATTTTCTTCGTTGTTTCTTCGGTACGTTGTGTATTCTTTACTATGTGGGCCTAATTCGGTTTCCATTATATAGTATTTTCGTATTTTGATTTCCTCGTTCATCGTTTGATGTTTAATGAGCTTTTTAATAAGACGACTTGTGTGTTGTCTCTTTATTTTTGCATAAGAGATTTTTCTCTTTCGTTTTCTTCTTCTACGTAATCGTTCCATCTACTCTAATATACAAAAAATATCTGAGAAATCCTAATAATTTTCATATTTTAATTTTTAAGTTTTCAAGTATTTCTTTTAATTCTATACATAGGACTTCTATTACGAAATCATTCAACATTTTTTTTGTATGAACAAAATCGGTATGAGTTTCACATATGGTAGATATGGTATCCACCAATTCCAATGCTCTTTCGTAGTTTTGAATTTTCCAATCTCTAACGGCTAACCGTTTCATTTTATTTTTTCCTTTCATCTTTAAATTGTTTATATATTGCGAATATATATCCGGCTATGTATAGTCCAATACAACATAACAGAAATAATCCAACAAGGGCTGATATTATAATTAGATATACTTTTAATTTCACATCTTTGTTTTTTAAGTTTTTTAATAACCTTTCTATTATTTAACAAATTCTTCTTTACTGTTTTAAGTTATGCTTTATTAAGACTAAACCATTCCAGTGTTAAAGTTGTTTTAGTTGGAGAACTTTCATTCATGTTTATTTCAATAACCTTACTGTATTCAAGGTTATTTTCTCTTATTGAATTGAAAGCAACTTCGGTATAGTTCTCTTTTCCATAGTATTTTTCAATTATTCTTTCAGCGTTCTTTACACTGTCAGCCACGCCTATAACGATTTCTTCATTATCGTGGTCTTTTTCGTGTATTACTATTACTTCCATCTTATATGTTTTTTTACCAACCCACCACTTAATTTTTTAGATTTTTTTGAATGTGGTTTTTTGTATTTTGGAAAGATAGGCCAGGCCAGTTCCCTTAATCTCTCAAGTCTACGAAACTCATCAAACCCTTTCTTTAAGTAGACCCAATATACATCTCCAACATAACAACTATTTCTAAGTAAAGTTTGGGTTTCAAAATCATCTTTATCATGACTGATGCATAAGTAAATTATCTCGCGATGGCTCTGTGGGAATTTAAGACTAACGTCATAATCACCACATTTCCACTGTAAACCACTGCAGTGTACCATCTTCCATAACGCATCCCAATGTTTTTGTTCAAGTTTTCTATTCATCTTTCTAACCTCGCTCTTCGGCATTTATTTGTTATTTTAAAGTGACCGGCACCTTTTAAAGTGGCCTTCGCCTTTTCGTAGTTATATGCTATACTGTTGTTCATTTTGCCTTCAAGTTTCCGCCACTCGTCAAATCCTTTCTTTAAGGACTTCCAAGTGAACTCGGTGACATAATAGTCATTCGTAAGTAGTGTTTTTTGAGTCAGTGCACTGGCGTCATGAGCTTTAGTAGTAACCATATAAATTGTAAAACAGTAACCACTGTGTGGGAATTCAAGACTGATATTGTATCCATTACATTCCCACCTTAAATCAACACAGTGTGTCATTTTATACAGTATATCCATATGTCTTTGTTCAAGTTTTCTATTCATCTTTAAATCTATTATTTTATACATTAGGTGTTGAAACTATCAAACAAACCCCTCATAGATGGCCACTTTCATCCAAGCCGTATACCCTTGTTTAAGTAGTTCCCAAGTAGCGGGTGTAACTTTACAACCAAGTGAAAGTATAGTACTTCTGTCAAAACCATTTGAGGATGTTGGTATAACCATAATAATCATATTTACCGATGATGACACTTCAAGTGTTATACCACTCCATTGCAAACCATAAGAACGAGCCATTCTCCATATTGCATTCCACTGTCTTTGTTCTATTATTTTATTCTTTTCCGTTGTTTTCACAGTTTTATTTTTTAAAAAATACTTTGTATTTAATTTAATATCTTCCAATGAGTAGTTCATATATTTCATTACCCATTTTTCTACTGATGTTAATATTTCTTTATTACTCATCTTTGTTTTGGTTTAGTATTTTAAAGTGGCGTTTTAACATATTTTTTTCCATATGGTTTTATGTATCTTCCAAACAAAGGGTCTATTATAGCCTTTCCTCTCTCCAACTTCTTTTTCTTTTCAAGTTCTTTCCATACATCAAATCCTAATCTGAGTAATCTCCAAGTATCGGTTGTAACTTCACACCCAAGCGATAGTTCGGTAGTTTTGTTCAAATAGTTTAAGGATGTTGGTATAACCATAATAATTACACCTTCCCCTTTATAAACATCACCACTTAAAAGTTCAAGGGTTATACCACCCCATTGTAAATTATCACAATACAACATTTTACATAATACATACCAATGTATTTGTTCTATTTTTTTATTCTTTATTTTTTTATTCTTTGGATACATTTATATATTGTTTTATTTTATATACTATATATACTTTCAAATAGGTTTTCATAGGGAGAAAAAAGCGACCTCGATATAAAAACGAGTTAAAGCCCATTGCAAGCGCTTGATTATCAACCACTTACAAGAAACTAGCCCCCCCTCTTGGTTGGAAAAAACAGCCGACTGATTGCGAGCCACATCTTAGCCTCGTACCCTTGTGGTGCGTATTACGCGTAGTGGAACCAGTTAACCTCATGTTTGTTAGTGGTTGTCTTACCACATTCAGTCGGCTGAAACAATTAAATAAGACGAGTTATGAAAGATGAAAAATTAAATTAAGCCTTCATCTTTCATAATTGCCATGTCACTGTCTGCCTTGGCATCATAGAGGTATTCCCACTCCTTCTGCTTATTAAGGAAATAGGTTAGTTTTTTTGTGCAATACTCTATATGGGCTAGTGGCGACATTTCTGTTGCTATATACACTTGATAAGCCCAATACTTAATTTTTGGTAGGTATCCGGTGGGGTATTTGTTTTTATACTCTTTCATAACTTGTTGATTTTCAATTGTTTACTAATTATTTTTTACTTCAATCTATTTTCTAAACCATATACCAAAACTACAAGTGAATCATAGCTTGCCCTTTTGACTTTCTTCCAATTTAGGTTCATATTCAGCTTTGATTCAAGCTTGGCTATTTTTTCGTACATTTTTCTGAAATCTTCTTTCGTACTGTGAATTGTGTATTTTGACATTTTTTATATTTTTAAATTTTTAAGAATCTCCCCATCTCTCCCTTCCTCCCTATACTTAAAGATACGAAATTCCGGTGACAATTCCAAATTTTTATCAAACTTTTTTTAATATAGAATGAATCTAAATAACTATGTATTTAGATTCTCTACGTATTTTCCAAATGCCGTATCACCTTGTATCCAATCCCATTCTGCGGGAGTTAAAGCACTTATGATAAACTCTCTATTATCAAGAGTCATATCTGGCCATATGTCTTGAGAAACCAAATCTCTACTTTTGAACAGTTCCCACTCCATTTCTGTGACTGTAACCATATACCGTTCACCGGTAGCAGCACATACCTTATGTATGTTTACTGCATCACTTGATATTATGTCTACACTATATCCGAAATTTATTTTCATATTTTCAATTTTTAATTTTTTAGTAAAACAGACTCATAGCTACCTTTAATCCCTCTTCTGTAGCTACGTGGAATGAGCTAGGAATTGGATTGAGCGTAGTTGAGTATGAGTACTCCTTGAGAGCCGTCTTAATAGCCCCACGTTTGGTTTTTGCCCAAACGGTATTCCAACCACCACCTTCAAAGGTGAACATATACTCTTTTAATTTTAACTCTGCCATAATTTTCAATTTTTAATTTACTTCAATTTTATTTGGTGGCAATGGTGGGAGTTGAACCCACATCAGTCATACTTGCGTTTCGAACCGCTTTACAAACTCACCACGAGTCTATTGTATGTTTCAACCTTATGAAATTAAGAGTGGTTACTCTTAGTACTGATTTCATTCCCATTTGATGACTCACAAGGACTCGAACCTTGAATTACTGAACCAAAACCAATTGTGTTTCCATTTACACCATAAGTCATTTTGTATTTTTAAGAACTTTTTCTTTTCATCTCTCACCACCTCAACAACCTTACAATATAAAGATACGATTTTCTGGTCAAAAATCCAAATTTAAACTGTTAAGGTTTTGTTAAGGAAGTGTTAAAGTTTCAGTTGCTTATATGCTGTCTTGCTCCACCGCACCTTGCTCTGACTCCATCATTTCTTCTAAGGTATCAATTTCGGTTGAATCTAGGGTGTCAGCCTCTCTGAGGATATGAAGGGTTTCAAATTCAACGTCAGGACCCCCGGTGTCTTGGCAAGATTGTAAGGCTAGGAAGAGTGTTGCAATTGCGGCTAGTTTAATAATTCGTGTTAACATAGTAATCCATTTTTGGTTTGATAAAATAATTTCATCTATAAGTATCGTGGTTCTGGTTTATGATACACTTATGTTACACTTATGTTACATTCTTTTATTATTTGGTCGTCTTCATTATTGGTAGACTCACCTTTTCTGATACTCCCCACCCGTTTCCATTATTGGTAAGGTGTGTATCCCCCACTTTCCTAGCTTACCATAATTGCTCAGTTTACTGTATGATTAGCATGCATAGCTATAGAGACAGACGCTTTCACCGTGAATTAGGCCGGTTCCCGGGTTTTTGTTGCTGTGTTTAGTAGTTATGGGCTGCAAAATGGTGCGGTCTCCCACTTTACTAATATACAAAAAATAGCCCAGACTTCCAAATATTTGGTATGACGATGTGTCATGTCTGCTGATTGAAACAATTTGGTTGTGTTATGCGGTTGGCACTTATTTGGAGAATTGAAACAATTTGTTTCTCTTTTTATAACGGGTTGGTATGACAATTTGTCACAGGAGGGTATTTTTAGGCATAAAATTTGGAAATCTCACTAAATATATGTATTATACACCCACATTTGCACTTTATTTCCTATCCTATGCCGTTTCCACCCTTGACTTTACCATTTATGGGATTTTGTGGGGAGACTGTTCCTATAACTACTACATACGGCTTGAATTACCTCTTTGCCCATTTATAGGAAACACAGAATTGTGATATGAATATGAAGTATGGATATTATATAAAAGTGGGAATTGGTGGGAAAACGTGGGGAAACGTGGGGAAATCTTTGATTTATAGCATTTCTTCCGTGCATTTATGGGAACAGATACACTATAAACGTTATCAACCGTTCTGAATCAACAAGGAATCTTACTGTACCATGTTCATACGTTAGGGATGTATCAAATGGTATACCAAACAATGAATTACTCTGTGATTCTACTATAAATCTTTGATTTAACGTATTGCTTATATCTTTGTTTATTATATTGTCTAGTGGTTGTATGGTTGTATCTATTGACTGTGTATATACTTTGGTTATTATGAATAGTGCTATTGTTATTATTAAGGTTTTTTTTAAATACTTCAATTTTTAATCTCCTATGTCTGAATACAGTATTAGTATTAATGCTCCTATTGTCATAACTAATAGGATAAGGGAAATCATTTCCACTTCTTCTTTTTTTTTGAGTTCCACTTCTCCTTTTCTTTTTTTACTTCCAATAAGAGCTTACAATGCTCATATAGTTCTGCTTCTTCAAACTTCACTATGGTATATTCTATGTCTTTGATTGTTCCTTCTCTTGCCCAATCTTTAAACTCTTTATCTGTTTTAAAGTGTTTTATCATATTGATTGGTTTAATTAGGTCTTCGTATGTTTTTAGTATACTACTGAGTTTCTTTTTAGCCATAATAGTCTTTATTTTAATGATTTAGTTTTACTTCACTTTTTTTATAGCCTTTGTGTTGTGTCTCTGTTATTTTACGTATTTTATTTCAAATTTGTTATTATTATAAATTATATATGAATTATTCTCTATCCAATCACCACAATTTAAGTATCGGATTTCATCATCACCAATCTTAACCATTACATCAGTTGGTGTATGTATGTGTCCTGCAATCACACCAGTACAACCTCGTTGTTTAGCTTGGTAGGCTAATTGTTTTTCAAAGTCGGTTATGAACTTGACTGCATCTTTTACAGTCTTTTTTAACCATTTTGATAATGATGTCTTATATCCAAGTTTCTTTAGTATTCTATCAATGTAAAGAGCTACCTCATATCCAAATCCACCTAACTTACCCAACCATTTCAATTTAACTACCCCATCGTATAAATCACCATGGGTTATAAAGAAATCATTCCAAATGTATTCATTCACTATTCGTATACTTCCCCCAAATAGGATTGGTGTATACTCTCTGAAGAAATCATCATGGTTACCTGTTACATATACTACTTTTGTACCATTCTGTGAATACGATAAGATTGTTTTAAGAATCTCAGTGTAATCGGGTGTCCAAAAATATCTTCTTTTAAGTAACCACCCATCAACGAAATCACCAACAATTATCAGATATTTAGGTTCGTATTGTTTTAATGTTGTTAATAACTCTTTGGAGTTACAACCCCGGCTACCTAAATGTACATCAGATATGAATAATGCCTCAATTTTCATTTATTGATTCCGAATACTTGTTGAAAAAATGGTTTGGTAACTTGTTTTTTTAGATACTTGATGGTGTGATACTTATAACTCTTGCTTGTGCTATACCATTAACTACAATTTTTTCAAGTTCAATAACATCACCAACAGTAATTGATTCGTCACTTGTAATGATTTTGAAAAATGGGTTGTCATTGAAGTGAAAACTTGAAACGTTATTTGGAGTTAATTCTGTACCAACCGATAGTGAATTTTGGTAAGTCCATGTATTTATCACACCCGTTGGATGTAATGTTGATGTGGCATCACTGTTATCCGCTTTTACAGTTGTTGAGTGACCCCACCCCAATCCTATATTATTTGTAACAATAGTTGGTGTGGTTGTGGTTGTAGTTGTAGTACCTGTATTTGATACTTGAGTTGTTGCTATTGATTGTGTCGCACCAAACAGCCAAATATAAACATTTTCTACATCTATATCAAAACCATCTTTTGAATGATGGGATTTTGCAATATTATGCATTATATACACTGCCACTCGTTTTGATAGCCAATAACCTTTTGGATTTACCTTTATACCTTGTGGATTACCTCTTTTTTGAAGTACCTTTTCCAGTTTTTTGAAGACTGTTGCTTGATATGGTGATAATATTATTTTGGACATATTGATTTCTCTCTTTATAATAACTATTTTAGTTTTAGTTTTATTTTATAATCAATATAATTTCTTTTTCCATACATTCCTCAAATCTTGTTTTTCTGCTCCAAAATGTACTAGCAATTCCCACATATCCTTACGTTTGACTTGATTTTGGGTTAATTGTGTATCATATGTTGAAACGTCTACCCAATATATGCCATCAATATTGGGTATTACATTTGGGATACCATTTTTTGTGGTATGTAACCAACTTTGGTCACCATCTGTAACCAACATCCAAGAACCGGTGATACCATCTACTGAATAAGTGATGGTTTTACCCCATTTCTGTATTTTTTTACTTCTTCTACTCATTTTTTATGTTTTTTATGTTATGTATTAACTTGTTCTGGTTCCTCTACCACCATACATTCTGTAGTTAGTAGTGTTCCTGCTACCGATACGGCCTTTTCTAGTGCAATTCTCGTTACTTTTGTAGGGTCTACAACACCCACCTCTAGTAAATCACAGAATTTTTCAGTAATAACGTTATATCCAAAGAACACCTTTACTATTTTATTCATATCATTTATTAAACCGTTGAGTAGTCCTGCATTTTGTATAATAGCCTTGAATGGTGCTTCACAAGCACTATACACGATGTTCATACCTTTAATATGTTCATCTGATAAGGTTATGTCTAGTGGTAAGGAATTTTGGATTGCTATATTTTTTGAATGTATCAATGCTGCTCCACCACCCGGTACTATACCCTCTTCCAAGGCAGCTTGAGTAGATAGAATTGCGTCATCTACTCTATCTTTTTTCTCTTTCAGTTCTATTTCTGACTCTGCTCCAACTCTGATGATAGCTACACCACCGGCTAATTTGGATAATCGTGTCTGTAGTTTATCCTTTTCATAATCTGAATCGGATTTCTCCTTTTCTACTTTCATCATTTCAATCCGTTCTAATATATGGTCTGTTTCTCCATGTCCACCGATTATTGATGATTTTGTTTTTCCTGCTACCACCTTATCACAACTTCCCAAATGTTCTGTGGTAACATCTTCCAAAGTAACACCCAATTCAGATGTAACTACCGTTGCGCCCGTCAAAGCTGCGATATCTTTTAGTATTTCTGTTCTTTCTGCTCCAAAACCAGGTGCTTTTACCGCTAAACACTTCAAAGTTCCTCTAGCCGAGTTCACAACCATCGTTGCAAGGGCTTCACCATCTATTTCGTGAGCTATAATCACTATTGGTGTATTACTCACAGATGATTGTTCCAAAAGTCCTACAATGTCATCCATATTTGTAATTCTACCATCATATAATAGTATTTGTGGGCCTTCCAACGAACAAACCAATTTGGTTTTATCATTCATAAAGAAATGTGACAGATACCCTCTATCAAATTCCAACCCTTCTACGATTTCTAATTGGGTTTCTGCTGAATTTCCTTCTTCTACTGTAACAATACCATTATTACCCACTTCCATTATAGCCTCTGCGATGATATTTCCTATCTCCCCATCTCCATTTGCAGAAATAGTAGCTATATTCCTAATAGAGTCGTTGTCTTTGATATTAACTGATATTTTATTTAACTCACTCACCACCAATTTTACAGCGTCTTGCATACCTCTGTACAGTTCTATTGGATTTGAACCCAATTCCACTTCCTTCATACCCTCATTAAAAATATGTTGAGCTAGTACAGTTGATGTGGTTGTACCATCACCTGCGTTATCTGCAGTCTGTTGGGATGCCTCTTTTATGATTTGAGCACCCAAATTAATGGTTGCATCCGTAAATTCTACTGATTTTGCCACCGTAACGCCATCTTTTGTGATATATGGTGTTGAATTGTTCTGAATTATGACATTCCTGCCACGTGGCCCTAGTGTTACTTTTACAGCGTCTGCCAATGCATTGACACCTTTTAGGAGTTTTTCTCTGGACTCCTTACCATGAAATATCTGTTTACCCATAACTTAGTCTTTGTTTTTTAGTTTAATAGTTTGTTTTGCTTTTTTTACTTGTTCCATTCTCCATCTTGGTTGCTTTCCTCTTAGATTACCTTTTAGATTATGAAAACAATTGTAACATAAAAATCTTAGGTTTTTCTTAACGTGGTCAGTCCAATCATCATTGATATGGTCTAATATCAATGGTACTTTATCATCTGTAATTCGTTTCTCGTCATACCCACATTGATGACAATTATGTGGGAATTCTACTTTTGTACCGTTATTTATTAATCGTTTTTTCAGTTGGTGTACTGAATACTTTGGGTATTTACCATCTAATATATCTTTTAGTGCATATTTACCCTTTGTAATGTTGTAAGGTTTCTTTACCCCCTTACCTCTCTTATTTTTCTGTAAATCCCACAAATCCTTGCCAGTTTCTTCATCAATATACCGTTTAGAGTATTTTTGATATGTGGTTAATGATATATTCAAAAACCTTGCTGCACCTGAGTTTGATTTGGAGTTCTTCATCGCATAACGGATTTGTGCTTCAGTAAGGTTGAGTGGTTCTCTACCTCTACCAACGATAAATCCGTTTGGCATCTTATCACCTTTTTTCATTCTAATAATCTTTTTTAATTATGGTTTTCTCTGGGAATGTTATTTTGAACATCAAGAGTGTAAAAAACATCTCCCAAAATGTAAAGGTAGGTATTTCAAACTTAGGGGCTATGATATGATTCCATATTAACCAAGTGGGTGTTGTAAATAACAACACAACCATTGAGACCAATCCAAATACCATTACGAATGAGTCTATGTATTCCTTAAAGTTTTTCATAACACTTTCCATTTATATATAAATATTGTTTTTTATATTTTAAAACTATACTTTACCATAATTGGGTAAACTTATTTCCAAAAGATTTGAATAGATACTAATGTTAACGCTAATATCAAAGATACTACCGTTTTCGGAGTTACAGATTCACCCATGAAATACCAAGTCAAAAAGGTGAACGCAAATATACCTATCCCAAAACCCATCAATCTACCGGGCCAAAGTAATCCATCAAAATACGTCACCAAGTGTTTTGTTGACGTTATGAAAAGATATGATATTGTAGTACCACCAAATAGGGATAATAAAAAAGGATTTCTTTTAAAGGATTCCCAAACAAACTGCCCATTGGTCTGAAACCATATGAGAATTTGGCCGGTTACCATTAAAAGTATCCCTACTATTAAATTAATCATTTATCGGATTGGTATTTTTCTTTAAGTTTATGTTTTTCGTATTCATCATATACCTTTTGGATTGGGAATTCTTGATATGCTTCCAATTCCTTTTGGTATTCTTCAGCATGGATACAGTCACCAAAATTGGGAATGGTATAATTACCTTCCTCTATTTGTTTTTCAATCCATCTTTTAGTTTTACTCATAACTTCTTATTTTTTAATAAAATAATATTTTTAGCGGTCTTGACGGGAGTTGAACCCGCTCCGAACTCCGTGACAAGGAGACATCTTAACCATTTGACCTCAAGACCATTTTTGCATGTCAGGTAGGAATCGAACCCACAACCTTTAGTTTTGGAGACCAACGCTCTACCAATTGAGCTACTGACATATTATCCACAAATTTGTAAGTTTTCATCAATTTCTTCAGTTTCAAAGAATTCAATATCAACACGTTCAGAATAATATCCATTGGATGAACCATGCCACCGAATTGTTACATATCCTTTCTTTGTTGCAAATTTATAAAATGTCCATGTCTGACCACCCCACTCATCTGCCTCAGTTGATATTGTTTCTTTTGCAATTAAAATGGGTTCATTTTCTAAATCAGTTAAATCACCATTTACATCTTCTACATAAACACTTTCACAACAATCTTGGTCATGATGCATTCTATAACCATCCGTTTCATTTAACCAAAATATTACTTCAGTATTATCATATACTTCAATCTTTACAAAAGTTTCACATAAGAACTCGGGTATAGTATTAAATACTTCTTCGCGAGCCTCATCTTCAGAATACTCATAAAGAGATTGTAATAACACAACCGCCAATTCTTTGTTTTCTTCTTGGCCTGATTTAATTAATTGTACAATCTTTTCGTCACGCATTATTGATTCTTTTAATTATAAAATTATTTAAAAAATTGAAGAGAGGTTTTTAAAGGACGCTTCAAAACTCCCCATATTTTACATCTTCAATTAATTCTTATCCTTTTTATAATCTCGCCTCGTTATTGTATAAAACAATGGAATTCGAGCGTTTGG
>Ga0080013_1003642_pt1 | contig 15961 bp, 17 predicted proteins | sample ETNvirenome_6_85_FD_69236 | JGI IMG/M metagenome (GOLD analysis project Ga0080013, IMG submission 69236) | Marine viral communities from the Pacific Ocean - ETNP_6_85 (SPADES assembly) (version 2) | ecosystem: Environmental > Aquatic > Marine > Oceanic | place: Pacific Ocean | collected 2013-06-19
TTGCTATGCATTTTTTGACTGTATTATTGATGAAAAAAGTAATAGATATTTAAGTGAAGATTATGCTTTTTGTAGATTATGGCAAAAAATAGGCGGTAAGATATATGCTGATGTTCAAAGTCCTTTAACGCATTATGGAACTTATCCATTTGCGGGACATGTATGGACTAAGTTTAAAGTTGACGAAATAATAAAAGAAGATGGTACTAAAGTTAAATATAAAGAGGAGATAAAAAAAGATGGCAATGACATACAGCAGTCTCCAAAATGATATTAAAGTTTGGGCTGAAAATACAGGAACTGATTTTGTAGCACAAGTAGAAAATTTTATTCAAAATGCTTTTGAGAGTTTATCAAGAGATATAGACCCTATTGGATTTAATGAAAATGTAACTACTACAGCAGTAGCTGGAGATAGATTTGTAAATCTTCCTACTGCTATTGAACCTATGTTATTTAATTATTTAACAATAACAGTAGGTTCTAATGTAAGTTATTTAGAAATGAAAACTTTAGCATATTGTCAAGAATATTGGCCAGATATATCAATTCAAGGTCAACCTAAATATTTTGCTAATTTTGATGATAATAGAGTTTATTTAGCTCCTACTCCAGATCAAGCATATACACTTAAATTAGGATATCAAGGAAAAATTAATCCTTTATCAAATACTAATACTACAAATTGGTATACAGAAAATATACCAAGTACATTAACTTATGCTTGTTTAGCTGAAGCAAATCTCTTTACAAAGAACATGGAAGACTATACTATATATAAAAATTTGTATAAAGAACAAGTAGCTGCCATAAACAACGAAGCTCGTAGAAGAAGAAGAACAGACTATAAGTTTCCTGGTAGCCCACTAGGTACAAATACATTAACTGGAGGACAATAAATATGGCAATAACACAAGCAATTTGCACTGTATTCAAACAAGACTTAATGTCGCCTGGTGGAAACCTTGCAGCACAAACTTTAAAGTGTGCTTTGTACGATAACACTGCATCTTTAGCAGCAAACACAACTGCGTATGCAACAGCGAATGAAATTTCATCATCTGGTACTAATTATACTACTGGTGGAAATGCTTTAACTAATGTAGCAATTTCTGTAGATGGAACTACTGCAATTTTTGATGCGGATAATGTTACATTTGCAAATGCAACAATTTCTGCTCAAGCTGCACTTTTATACAATGCAAATAACAGTAATTCTGCAATTGCAGTTTTAGATTTTGGAGGAGTTAAAACTTCTACAAACGGAACTTTTGAATTACAGTTTCCTACTGCAAACGCATCTGCTGGTTTAATCAGAATAGCATAAGGAGGTAAATCCTTATGCCAGCATCAGTCGGTTGGGGTAGATATGGCTGGAATACCGGCGCATGGGGTACATCACCTGATGCCCTAGGTGTTATTACAGGAATATCATCAACAACTACACTTAATAATAGTGGTGTTGTTACTACAGCTCCTTCTTTAACAATAATTTCGGGTGAAGGTCTAACCTGTAATGTCAGTAATATTACTGTAGGAATTGCTGTTACAGATTTATTCATCACTGGTCAACAATCTAATACAGCTACTGGTACTATTTCCTTTGGAGTAGGTAGAGAAGTTCCTATCACTGGACTTTCACAACTAGAACTTGAACTTAATATGGGTGAAGGTTGGGGTAGAGAGGAATGGGGAACTGGTACTTGGGGTGAAGGACTTGGAGGAATTGTTACAGGCGATGGAAATATTTTTATTGAAGACGGTCAATCTATAACTGCTTCTGTTAATAATGTTTCAAGTATTACAGGGAATGCTGCAATATCAGTTACTGGTGAAGAGGCAATAGCTTCTACAGGTGATTTTATTATTGAATCTAATAATTTTTTTTCTATTACTGGTCAACAAGCGAATACAACTATTGGAACTTATTCAATAGCAGCAGGTGGAGCTATAACAATAGTAGTTCCTGAATTTACAATAAATACAGATGTAGGTACAATATCAACTGGATCAGCTAGTATTACAGCTATAACTGGTCAAGTTATAAATACTGGTTTATCGAGTTTTATAATTACCTCAGATCAGATACTTCCTATCACTGGAATTAATGCTAATGCTAATGTAAGTTCTATTACGATTAGTGCTGAACAATTTCTTTCAATAACTGGTCAAGAAATGACTACAAGTTTAGCTAATGTTACTCTTAATACTAATAACTTTATTCTTCAAACTGGTCAAGAAATGACGGTTACTCCAGTGAATTTACGATTTTGGGATCCAATTACTAATGATAATATTGAAATTTGGACTAATATTTAGTGTACAAATGCATACAAATATATATTATTTACAAAATTAATAAAGTAACGTATAGATAATTATGTCAACTTATTCAACAGACTTAAAACTTGAACTAATTGGAACTGGTGAAGCTTCCGGTACATGGGGTACTGATACAAATAATAATTTAAATTTAATTCAACAAGCAGTTGCAGGTTATGAAGCAATTGATGTTGCTAGTGGCGATGTAGTCTTAGCAATGACAGATAAAACTATTTCTAATGCAAGAAATGCAACTTTAAAATTCACAGGGACTTTAGCTGCAAATAGAACTGTAACAGTGCCTGATAGTATTGAAAAAGTTTATAATATTATAGATGGAACTGATCATGCTAATTATACTCTTACAATTAAAACTGCTTCAGGAACTGGTGTAGCTTTATGCGAAGGAAATAATTATGTAGTATATTCTGATGGAACTAATGTTGTAAAAGTTACAGAAGAAAGAGTTTGGAGAACTGTAAGTGCAGCAGAAACAATTCAATCTGGTGCTAATCTATTTGTAGAAACAAATGGTGGAGGAGTGACACTTACACTGCCAGCAGCCCCAGTTATTGGTGATGTAGTAAATTTTGTAGATTCAAGATATACGTTTGATGCTAATGCCTTGACGGTTGGTAGAAATAGTTTAAAAATAGCTAATGCAACTTCTGATTTAGTAGTTAATACAGAAGGTGCTGCATTTGGATTGGTTTATTCTGGTACAAATGTAGGATGGACTTACACGGAGAAATAATATGTCAAATTACGAAGCAACAAAATACGATTTTTCAGGAGCAAACCTTACAGGTATCGAAGGAATTCCTACAGGTACAATTGTTCCATGGTCTACTGGTTCAGTACCAACAGGTTTCTTAGAATGTGCTGGTGCAGCAGTTTCAAGAACAACTTATGCTGCATTATTTGCAATTATTTCAACAACTTATGGAACTGGAGATGGCTCTACAACTTTTAATCTTCCTAATTTACAAGATAACGTAGCAGTTTCAAAATCTCCTACTAAAAATTTAGCTTCAACTGGTGGAGCAAATACAGTTACTTCAACTGGAAATGTTGGAGGTTCAACTGCTAATGCAACTCTTTCAACAGCACAATTGGCTTCACACTCACACAGCCTTACTTCAGCTGGACCATGGCAGGATTCAGGTCCAGCGATGTCATTTTTAGATTTATCCAATAAATCACCTTATAACCCTTCATCTACTGGTACAAATAATGCAGGTTCAGGTGGTGGTCACTCTCATAATATGAGTGCAACTTTTTCGGGAGATGCAACTTCGGTTCTTCAACCATATTTAACAGTAATGTACGTAATTAAAACTTAAGGAGAATAATAATGGCAACAAATGCAACATGGGTAGTAATTTTTGAAGATAAGAAAATTGTTAAAAATACTGGCGATATGGCAGGTGAAGCTAGAGGATATACCATTAATGATGATTCTTTTTGGAATCAAGCTAAGTTTTCAAATATCTGGGCGATTCAATATGAAACAGCAGTAGCTACTGATCAAGTAGAATATAGAGACACATCTCCTCATTCTACTTATGATGAAGGTATTTTAGGTAGTTTTGATGATTTTATTACTAAATGGGATGCAGCGCATTTAGTTCAATTACAAGCTGATTGGGATAATAATAACGCCACTGAAGATGAAGCTGGTAATCCTATTTCAGAAACAGAAGCTGAGAAAATTGCTAGAATAGGTGCAAGACCTACATCTTATTCATCTCTTTAAACTGACATATAATCGAATATCTTTTTGATGGCTCTTTAGAAGCCCAATTTAAAGGACTATGCACTGCATTAGAGCGCCATATAATACCTCTATTTTCTTTAAAACCTACATGGGTATTCAATTCATGTTCTTTTGTTTTTTCATTAAGAGTATAAAATCCTGTTCCTTTGTGTAAATTTGTATTACCTTTTACATAAATAATTGTTTGATAATCACACTTTGGACTTATATCACGATGAGGTAAAGCCTCTGCTGTAGCTACTAAACTATATACACAAAAATTAATTTCTAATTTTTTATTTAAAATTTTTTCACATTTCTCTTTTACCATATCTGGGATTTCTTTGTCTGGATGAGCAGAAAACCATGGGTGATTGTTTTCATTTCTTAAAATAGTAAGACTAGGTGAATATACTTTATGATCAATAATTTGCTTTAATTTGATAAATATTTTTTCTTCAAAAAAACTATCTTTAATTATTATTTCAAAATCCCCCATTACCTCACTAACATCCAGGAAGTTAACATATATTTTTCCCCTGATAGTGGTGGATTTCCTCTATGAACATAAGGAAAACCAGCAGGCCAAATTACTATTCTACCTTGTTTAGGTTTTACTCTTTTTGCAAAATTTAGAAATTCTGTTTCTCCACCTTTTTTTACATCGTTTAAATACACAGCAAAAACAAAAGCACGTGGTTCATTTTCAAAACCTCTACTATGTTCTATATGCCAAACATGATATCCTTCTGTAGGTAATGTTTTTTGAATTTTTAAATTTGTAAAAAAAAATTTTTCTCCTCCGTAAGCATCTTGTGCTCCAGTGTTTTTTGCGTAATGATTCCAAGCTAAATCATAATTTATTATAAGAGATTTTAAGTCTTCCCACCATACATTTAAGTTCTCAGGATTTGCAAAATATTGTTGGTCTTGTTTCTGCAATATAGGAGAGTTTTCACCTCCTATTCTATTAATAGTTTTCTTAAATTTATTTTGATCTTCATAAAATTTAATAGCTTTATTACACTCTTGTGGAAGTATGTAATTATCATAAACTCCAATAAAATTGTTTATATTAACTGTTTTTTCCATCAATCAATTTTACTTTTTGAGCAAATTCAAAGGCTTGCCCATTTTCCTCTATATTAAAAATTAAACTATATCTATTATTTTTCCCTTCATATTTATCAAAACCATGCATTATTTGAGGAGGAAATATATAATAATCTCCAGGATGAGGAGTAATAGCTATATTTAAGTCAGGTAAAATTAAATCACATCCTTCAGTTAAATATAAAATTCCATGAATATGATTATGGATATGAGGATGTAATCTATCTCCTGGTGCTATTTCATTTCCCCATGCTTCTCTTACCATTCTTTTTTCAAAAAAATATTGAAATATATCTGGATGGGAGATTTGATGTATATTTATAAGATAAGCTAGAAAATTTTTAAAAAGAGGATTATCATTAAAATAATGCCAATTGGTCATTCCACCTTTAACGTGAGTATAGTTTTGCATTTGAGGGTCTATATTATTTTTAATCTGTAAAAGAAAATCGTGAACTGCCTCGGGATAAGGATAATGTCCTATTATAATACTGACAGTCCTAGGATAGGTAACACATAAACTATTTTTCTGTTCATTTAATTTGTTTTTTTTATTTATAAAGTTAATCATTTTTCGTCTTTATTTCTTTCTTAAATTTAAGTTTTAGTTCATTCATTATTTTTTGATCTTCTTTACTTTGACGAGCATCCTGGGTAAGACAATATTGGTCGTATGCATGATGAGTAAAAGGCCCATTTTTATCTACATAGTGAAAAAATATTTGAGCCATTCCCTCACCTTTATATATACCAGGTCGCCAATGTTCCTGAACACACCCTGCATATAAAAGTCCATCCCCTTCTTCTAATTCATATGAATCTCCTTCAATTACTAGAGGCCACTTATCATATTTTTTTACACATACAGTAACTGATACCTCACATGCTGGTCGATCAGTATGTTTAGCTAAGTGAGCACCAAAAATATAATATCTCCAATAAGTATAACCTGGAAACAAATTCAAACCGGATTCTTTTTCAACTAATGGTGTTTTAAGTTCAAGTAAAGCATGAGTTAAAGGATCAATATTAAAGGAAGGTGAAAAAGATTGCTCGTCTATCTTATAATCTTTATTTAAATCTAATTGTCTATAACAATAGATTTGAAAAAGTTTAACTTCTTCTTTGGTAAAAAAATTTTTAATTAATTTATAATTTACTGTAGCCATGAAACGATACTATACCTTGTTCCTTTTGTAATGGGTTCAATAGCATGAGGATACATAAAATTACTTGGAAAAAATACAATGGATCCTTTGCTAAGTTTAAATCTTTTTATTTCTTTATTTTTTTGATCAGAAAAAATTAAATCACCTCCTTCATAATCATCATTTAAATTTATAATAACACTTAGAGTCCTAGTATTAGTACCCAACGCATCAGTATGAATGGTATATTTTCCTCCTGGTGTATATTTTAATAAATCAATTTGATTTATTTTTAAACTTTGCATTCGAGGAAATTTTCCTTTATAAAAAACATATAATCTTTGTATTTCTGCTTTTATATAATTCCAGTAAAATAAATTAGTAGGAGTAACAAAATTTAAATGATATCCTTTTACATTTCTTGTTGTCTTATCAATACCTGTACTAATCTGTAAATTATCTTTAGCTTTTTTATTTATTAAAGGAATAACTCTTTTTATAAATTCAGGGCTAATAACATTTTTAATTTCTACAATTGCTTCTGTATGATCCATAATATATCTTTATACGTTATATTTTTCTCTGGTATTTGTTGTTTTAAAAGTTAAGGTTATTCTTACTCCTTCATCAGGAGCTAAACCTTTATGAAATTTTTTTGAATCAAAACATATTAATTTATCTTTTTTAAATTCTATTACCTTTTCATTTTGTATTTCAAAATTTCCACTACCTGTTACCATATATAAACACGTAAAATTTCCTTCATCTTGATGAAAATCTCCATCCATTTTAGGGTGTTGAATATTAATATAAGTTCTATGAAATATTAATTTATTATTTAAAGTTTTTTGTAATTTATAAGAGAGAAATCTAATCATAGGATCTTCTTGATTTAAAGTTGTATTATAGAATATATTTTTACCTTCTGCACCAGATTTATGTCCATAGTAATGAGGAGTTTTATATAAAAATTCTTTTTCTAAAAAATAATGTAAATCTTTATCCAACCAGTTATCAACTATCATAGCTCATATTCCTTTAGTTATATATTAAAGTAAAGAGGAATAAAAAGAATTGATCTAGATCAATTATAAAAAAGTTGTCAACTATCATAGCTCATATTCCTTTAGTTTTTCCACATTTTCTCTCTTTCATTATCTTTATAAGTAAAGTATATATTTATTATATAAAACAAAAACTATGCCTTTAACAAAATTAAATTTTCAACCTGGATTAGATACTGAAAATACAGAAACCGGCGCAGAAGGTAGATGGATTGACGGAGATAAAATCAGATTTCGAAAAGGACTTCCTCAAAAAATAGGAGGTTGGACTAAATTTAGTAATGATTATTATGTAGGAGTAGGAAGAGCTTTAGAACAATGGTTTGCTTTAACTGGAACACGTTTTGAAGCTTTAGGAACTGACCGTAAAGTTTATTCTTTTTCTGCGGGAACTAGCCAAGATATTACTCCTATAAGAGAAACAGCTACTCTTGTTAATGCTATTACTACTACTAATACCAGTGCTAATGTAACTATTTCTGATACTGGTCATGGAGCTATAGTAGGCGACTTTGTAACTTTAAGTAATGTAAGTGCAAATGTAGGTGGAATTATATCCACTACTCTTGATGCTGAATATGAAATTTTATCTATTACTAATGCTGATGCTTATGTAATTCAAAGTAATGCTACAGCTACTTCAACAGTTGGTCCTACTGCTAATTGTACAGCTACTTATCAAATAAATGTAGGTCCTACTACTCAAATTTTTGGATATGGTTGGGGCGCAAGTACGTGGGGCGCAAGTACGTGGGGAACTCCTAGAGCAGTTTCTAATGTAGTTATTGATGCAAGGTTATGGTCTATTAATAATTGGGGAGAAGATTTAATTATTACTCAAAAAGATGGTGCAACTTATGAATGGGATACTTCTGGTGGAATGACAGGTAATAGAGCTACAGTAATTGCTAATGCTCCTACTGCTTCTACTTTATCAATAATATCTACCGAAACTAGACATGTTGTATGTATGGGTACCGAAACCTCTATTGGAAATACTTCAACTCAAGATAGACTTTTTATTCGTTGGTCTGATCAAGAAGAATATAATTATTGGACTCCTAATGTAACTAACTCTGCGGGATCACAAAGAATAGCAGGTGGAAGTGAAATTAGATGTGCTAAACCAGCTAAAGGAACTATTTTAGTATGGACTGATACTACAATGCAATCAATGTCTTTTATTGGTCCTCCTTTTATATTTGGTTTTAGACAACTAGGTAATGATTGTGGAGCTGTAGGTATGAATTCTGCAATAGTAATAGATGATATAGCTTACTGGATGTCTGACGGACAATTCTTTAGATATGCAGGTACTGTTCAAGAAATACCTTGTCCTGTATTAAATCATATATTTGATAATATAAATAAAGCTCAATATGCTCAAGTTTATGCTGCACAAAATTCTAATTTCGCTGAAGTAATATGGTATTATCCTTCTAGTTCTTCAGATCAAAATGATAGATATGTAGTATATAATTATTTAGAAAATTCATGGTGTTTTGGAACTATGAATAGAAGTACATATCAAGATAATGGAGTTGAATTAAATCCTTTAGCTAGTGATTATACAGCTAATTCTACAGCTAATACTTTTTCTCAAATTAATGGTTTAACAGCTGGTAGAAGTTTAATTTATAGAATGGAAGATGGTGTAGATGCTGATGGGTCAGCTTTAACAGCCTATATTCAATCTGGTGATGGTGATTTAGCAGATGGAGAACAATTTATGTTTATAAATAAAATAATACCTGATTTTCAAAATCAGACTGGAGATGCTTTAATTACTTTAACTACTAGAGATTATCCTTATGGTAATACTACTACTGGAGAAACTGTCACTGTGAGTAATACCACGCCTTTTGTTAATACAAGGATTCGAGGTAGACAATCTAATATTAAAATAGAAAATACAGCAGTAGGAGATAATTGGAGATTTGGAACTTTAAGAGTTAATTTAAGAGCTGATGGAAAAAGATAAATATAAAATACGAAAAGCACAGATTTCTGATGCTGTTCGAATAAGAGAGCTATTAAAAACATGGTTAATAGAGGCTCCATTTAACTTTGGAAATACCAATAATAAAAAAGCATTAGAAAATATAGTATTTTACATTAAGAATAGTTTTGTTATAGTAGTAGAATATGAAAATATTATTGTTGGAACATTAGCTGCAACAGTAGATGAAACGTGGTATAGCGATAAAAAGTTTATGAGAACTTTATGGTTACATGTAAATCCACAACATCGAAGGTTTAGCATTTTTCGTTCTTTAATGATAGTATTTAAGGAGTATGCATTAGCTAATAAAGTTACTGCTATATGTGAAATATTCCAAGGTAAAGATGTTGAAAGAAAAAATAACGCCTTTATTAAATTAGGTTTTAAAGTTATAGGAGGAACTTATATAGTCAATGGGTAGTATATTCAAACCAAGCACAACAGTAGTACAGACACCTAGCACGTCACAGACTAGCTATGATATACCTGAATACTTTAAAGAAATTCAAGAACGAACTTTAAGAACAGCAGAAAATGTTTTCAGTCAACCTTATACTGCTTATCAAGGTCAACGTATAGCTCAATTAGACCCTTCAGAGATTCAAGCTGAAAATATTTATAAAAATCAAATAATTCCTCAAGCTGGTCAATTAGCTAATATTGCAAATCAAACTTATGATACAGCAACAGCTCAAGCTTATGCTAATCCTTATGAGAGTCAAGTTATTTCAGGAGCATTAACAGATTTAGGAGATGCTTATGGACAATCTCAAAGAGCTATGGATGCTTCAGCTGTAGGAGCTGGAGCTTTTGGTGGAGAAAGACAAGGTATAGAAAATATTTTAGGACAAGAAAGATATTTAGATTCAGTCGCTGATACATCAGCTAGATTAAGACAAGCAGGTTTTGAATCAGGTGCAAGTAGATTTGCTCAAGATAGAGCTGCACAACTGCAAGGTGCAACTACTCAGATAGGAGCTTTACAATCAGCTTCACAAGGTCTTCAAGCCTACGGTCAACAAGCACGTGGTATAGAACAAGCTGGTCTTGCAGAAGGTTATAGAGATTTTATAGAACAACGAGAATATCCTGCTGGACAAATAAGACAAATGGTTGGAGCTTTAGCAGGTGCACCTATAAGAAGTTACGGAGAAGAAAGATCAGGATCAGTTGGAACACCAGTAGGTGGACCGAGTATGTTTGGTCAAGTAGCAGGTGCAGGATTAGCTGCATATCAATTATCTGATATAAGAATGAAAGAAGATATTAAATTAGTAGGAAAATCTCCTATGGGAATTAATATTTATAACTTTAAATATTTAGATGATAATAAAACATATCAAGGTGTAATGGCTCATCAAGTACCTCAAGCTTCAAGTGTAAATGCTGATGGATACTTAATGGTAGATTACTCTAAACTTGATGTAGACTTTAAGGAGCTATAATGGCAAGTTTAAAAGATACATACGATCCTAAAGATATAAAAAATTTAGAAATGTACGAGGACATTGAATCTTCAGATAAAAATAAAGATGATACTCGATATATAGATAGTCATCCTGATAATTGGAAAAAACAAAATAGAGATTGGGGAGTGATATATGATGATGAAGGAGATTATAAATTTGGTAAACTGAATGAAGAAGGTAAATTTATTGTTGATGAAGAGGTAGAAGATGATAAAGATGAAATAGAAGTAGAGGATAAAATAAAAGTTGATGGCGGAGCTGCTTTAAGTGATAAAATTATATTACCAAAGCCAAAACCAGAGATAGAGAAAACTGGTTTTGCCAAGTTTACATCAGCTATCGGCTCAGCTTTTGAAAATATTGCTACAGAGTTACCTGATAAAATAAAAGAAGTATGGGATGATAAAGATAAAAGAAGAAATGTATTAAGAGGTTTAGAAATTATAAATTCTTCATCTGGTATTACATCACTTTCTCAAGCTAAATCTCCTTTAGGTAAGATTTCTGAAGGACTTCTTAAAGCTGAATCGAAATTTGCTGCTGAAGATATAGCTAAAATAAAAGCACAAAAAAAAGAACCTAGAAGATATCCTAGTTCAACTGAAACACTACTTACTGATACTTTTACTGAGTATTTAAAAGCTGATAAAGATAAATTAAAAGAATTTAAACCTATATCAGAAAGATATAATTTAGCTAAAAAAATTGCTTTAGATGGAAAGGAACTTCCTACTGGTATTCTTAATAAAACATTTTCAGATATAAAAGCTTTTTTATCAGAAATACCTGGTGGTGAAGAAGCATATAATTCTTTAGCAAAAAAATTTAGTGATGAAGATTATGGAAGTGAAATGAAATTAGAGGATCAAGTTATATTCAATGATTTATTTCAAGCTGCAACTTTTCAACAAGTAGTTCAAGAAGTTAAAAAATTATATCCAGTATCTAATAAAGATATAGATACTTTATTACAAACTAAAGGTGATATAGGTTCTAAACCAGAAGCTTTAATGAGATTGATCGCTGTTGAAATGGCAGCTAAAGAAATCTATATGGGTAGTAGAGACCTTGCAAAATTATATTTTGAAAATGATGATGTATATTTTGAACGAAAATCTATTTTAGGTTCAGAAAAAATGATTGCTGAAAAATTAAGAGAAAGTGATTCTGTTGCTACTTCTACAATAGAAGAATTATATGGAAAAGGAAGTGCAAAAGATGTAACTGATGCAGGTTTAATTACAGCTTATTATTATCAAAGTTTAAAATCTCAAAAAGTAAAAGGTGAAATGGATGCATTTACTATTTTTGTAACTGCTCAAAAGAAAAAAGAAGATATTAAAAAAGAAAAAATTACCAAATACCAAAAATCAGAGTGAAAAATGATATGGTTGAAAACGAAAAAATTATTAAAGAAAATATTAAACTTCCCGATAATATCATATCGGAAACGGACGAAGTAAAAATAAAAGAACCTGAAAATATAAAAGTTGCTGAAGTTAAATTTACCGAAGATCAGCAAAAAGATATTAATGAATTACTTGAAGCAGACGTATCTCTTGAAGATGCTAAAAAAATAGTAACAGGAACATATGAAGAAGGAGATACTAAAACAATTGATTATGAAGGTAAATCAGAATACGAAATTGATAAAGAATATTTGGCTAACGATGGTGTTAATTTAGATTTAATTATAAATTCTAAACCCAAAGCAAAAAAAATAAATGAACAAATACTTGTTGATAGTGCTGGAATAGAAACACAAGGTGGTCATATACCAGCTAAACTTTTATATGAATTAAATGGATACACAGCTGATAAAGAAAATGAATTAACAGGCGAAATAAGATTTAATTTAGGATTTGGTTTAGATGGAGCGCAGTTTAAAGAAAATAATATTAAAAATATGCTTATTGAAAGAATCACTAAATCTGGTAAATATGATGAAGATACTCTTGCAAAATATTTAGATAAAATAGAAGTTAAAACTGTTGATTTAACTTATGAAGGAAGAAAGAAGGAAGGATTAGTTTATCGAATACCAAAAGAATTAGGTGGAACTAATATGTTTTCAGCTGTTGATTCTCCTAAATTATCTATGGATGATTTAAAAGATGCTGCCGCTGATAGTGCTCCTATCGTTGCTTCAATAATAGGTGGTACTTTTGGAAGTTCTTTAGGTCCAGTAGGTACTGTTGCAGGCTCTGCTGTAAGTGCTGGTTTTACTGAATACGCAAGACTAATGTATGGTTATTATCACTTAGGTTTACAAAACGATTTGTATACACCTGAAGAATTTAATAAAGTTGCTATTGATATGTCTATGAAATATGCAGCCATCGATGCTGCTGCAACCGGAGTATTTTTAGCAGGTGCTAAATTAATACTTCCTACTATTTTAGGTAAAAATCAATTAAGCACTAGCACTATTAAAGAATTTATAGAAACAGAAGGTAAAACAAATACCACAATGTTTAAAGAAGTAAATAAAGTTAAAGCTCAAATGAAAAAAGAATTTAACTTTACTCAAGCAGAAGTAGATAATTATTTTGCAATATCAGTAGGTAAAGCTATTTTAAACTCTGATCAATTAATTAAAAAAGGAAGTGCTGCACAACGAGCTTTATTATCTGATAATGTAGCAAGACTAGAAGCTAAATCTTCTTTTAAAGCAATTGAAGATAAAATTTTAAAACAAACAACAAAAGTATCTGAAGTAGGAAATAAAGAAGCTGATAAAATTATAGCTAATATAACTAACCAAATAGAAGGTCAAGCTGCTATCGGAATTAAAAATGCTGAATTAGCTTTGTTAAAAAATACAAAACAAGTAGCTGAGTTAGAAGGAAATTATGTAAGTAGTTCTGCTGCTAAATATTTAGATGAATTTGGAGTTACATTAGATAATGTTTATAAATCTTTAGAATCACAACTATCTTATTTAGATGATATTATAGCAAAAGGTATAGCTAAAAATACAGATATTATTCCTTTTAATGTAAATAAAGCTATTAAAATTTTAAATCAAGATGCTAAAGCATTTACTTTTAAAAAAGGATTATTTCCATCAAAATTAAAAACATGGACTAAAAAAACTTCAGCTAAAAAAATTAATGAAATTAAAGCAAGTAATAAATTATATAGAACTTTACAAGTATTAAATAAAGGTGGTTTTGCTCAAACAGGTAAAGAATTAAAAGTTATGAAAGAAGGTTTTGAAGTATTACAAAAAACTAAAGAATTGACTTTAAAAGATGCAGTTACTTTAAAAAATGCTGTTAATAGTGTAATTGAAACTTTAGATAAAGGAACAAAAAAAGGTGCTTATATACAATTAAGTAAAAATATAAATGCAAATATTCAAGAAAGTTTAATAAAATCAGGAGATTTAGAATTATCTAATGCATTTAAAGAACAATTAAATTTATTAAATTTAAAAAGAGAAAGTTTTTTTAATAATTTTATTAATGATTTTGGAAATCAAATTACTAAAGAAGGAACAGACAATTTAAGATATGCAAGTTCAAATTTATTTAAAAAACTTGTAAATACTACAGATGATTCAATTGTAGAATCAATGAAATTACGTGATTTAATTAGTACAGGAGTAATACCTCCTAGAGTTGTAGGTAATATAAAAGAAGCTTTATATAGAAATTATTTTAATAAAGTAGTACCTAAAGGTACAGAAACTAAAATGAGTCATAGTGAATTCTTTTCAAAATTTGGTAAAAATTATGAAAATATTTTAGGAAAAAAAGATTATAGTAAATTAAAATCCACTCAAAGTGTAATGAAAGCTCTAGATGATTCTATGGCTGAAGTAGCTGACATTAATCTTGCTGTTGGTAAATATTTAAATGGTATTGGAGATTGGAGTGCTTTAAGTGCAAAAGGTCCTGGAGAAATAGTTGAGTTTATTCTTTCTCCAGCTTTTACTAAAAAATCTAATCTTACAAAATTATTACAAGCTTTACCTGCAGGAACAGTAAAAGAAATTCGTCAAATTTTTATTCAAAGAATGATGAAAGATGTAGGTGGAGATGTTTTTGTTCCTACTGGTTTTTTTGGTAAAGCTGCACAAGTAATAGGAGGAACTCCTTTAAGATCAGGTACTTTAAATGGAGCAAAATTAAATACTTTTTTAAATACAAATAGATCAGCACTTTTACAATTATTTGATGCTAATTTTTTTAATGTTTATAGATCAATGGGAGATGTTTTAGAAATGTTACAACTTCCTTCAAATTTAGCTAAAGCTGCTGATACAAGTTTAAAAGAAGCTTCACAAAATGCTGCTTTATTTATTGATATGATATACGGACCTTTAAACCATAAAAGATTAATACTTAACCGTGCAGCAAGATTATTAGATAGATTTGGATTAACTCAAGATAATTTAATGTTATTTAATGATTACGGAATGTTTATAGAGGCAGCAAAGAAAAACTTTTTAGCTGGTAATTATCCAGCATGGATTACAAAATTACCACAAAAAGAAAGAAGTGTTTTTATGACTAAAGCACTTAAAGCAATTAATAAAAGTGTTAACTTTATAAATAGAATACCAGCTTTAGGTTTATATGATTTAAATCAAGGAGCTGGTTTAAGAAAAACATTTACATTTAACCCTTTAAGAAATCCATTAGTTTATAAAGAATATTTAGAAGATAAATATGAAGAAATGCAAGGCGATGATAGAATGCAAGATAATGCTGATATATTTTTTCCAGTCGATGCTACAGCTAAATATGCAATAAAATCTCTTCAAGCAGTTTTTGGTAAAACTAAAGAATTAACTGTGGATAAAATAGCAGAAGCTTTCTCAGGTGCGGAAGAAGTTGAAAAAAGAGATATTAAAGAAGAAAAATTTAAGAAAGAACTTGCTCAATAATGCTGGCTAAAAATAAGGGTTGTCTTTGTGAAAATTTAGCAACAGTGTGGTTACAAGAACAAGGTTATTTTGTGTTTAAAGGAAGTCAAACACATTGTGCTATTGATTTAATTGCCGTGGATCCTAAAACATTAGAACATAAATTTTTTGATGTAAAAATGTTAGGTAAAAGAAAAGATGGAAGTATTATAGC
>Ga0080013_1003643_pt1 | contig 15960 bp, 20 predicted proteins | sample ETNvirenome_6_85_FD_69236 | JGI IMG/M metagenome (GOLD analysis project Ga0080013, IMG submission 69236) | Marine viral communities from the Pacific Ocean - ETNP_6_85 (SPADES assembly) (version 2) | ecosystem: Environmental > Aquatic > Marine > Oceanic | place: Pacific Ocean | collected 2013-06-19
TTGGTATATTAATAAAATGCTATGCTCGTTAATTCAATCATGTGGACGGGGTGTAAGATCGAAAAAGGATTATTGTGTAACCTATATATTAGACGGGGCTATAGTAGAAAGCGTTGTAAATAACAGGCATAAACTGCCGAAATATTTCATCGACAGGTTTTTGTAATAAATATATAAGTACGTATGAAAAACCGAGCATTTCATTTTGAAATAAAAAATCTTTTAACGCAATTTGTGGCAGCGTTTGATGATACGGTTATAAGTAGATATAATAAAGATAGAGAAAGAAAGAGTAATATTGAAGTAAGATATGTATTTGCACCTAAGCAAAGGGTGATGTATGATATTATCAATAAGGCTCAAAACATAACATTACCAGCGGTTGCAATTAACTTAACAGGAATTACCCGCGATAATGATAGAGTGTTTAATAAGCTAGCACCAACATATATACCAACACAAAGACAAGATGATCCAAAAGCATCAGCGAATTTTTTAATGCCGGTCCCAGTGAATCTTGAAGTTAGTATGTCAATACTAGCTAGATATATGCAAGATATAGACCAAATTATATCTAATTTTGTCCCATATAACAACCCGTATATAATATTATCTTGGAAGATACCAGCAGAATATGGACTTAGTTATGATCAAGAAATAAGAAGCGAGGTTTTATGGGATGGTAATCTAGTGTATAGTACACCAACAGATACTACGTATAATGATAAATTTAGAGTTACAGTTGATACTACATTTACTATTAAAGGATGGTTGTTTCCAGAGCAAAAAGATACAAAAGGTAATATCTATAAAATAGACAATAACTTTATCGCAGTTAATCTCGCAAATAGAATTTATTCACCATTAGATAGTAATGAAGTTGTAAGTAATGCATCCTATACACAGCAGGGATACGGCGCGTTATCAAGCTACGATAGTGGTGTACCTAGTGCATATTCTGAAACAGTAACAATTTCAGCTATACCAGAAATAACAAATCTTTATTATGCGACAACAGGCACGTTAACTCAAATATATCAAACTACAACTAATATACTTTCCTCACAACCAAATAATTTTATATTATACGGGAAACGATTTGATTACGATAACGACTTTTTCTTAAGCGCGACAGATATGGGAGGCCCACTACCAGACAATCCTCTATATTCTAACTATCAAGAAATTACTTCTGCAAAATCAACTACAATTAGCGGTTATAAGCTTAGTACTGCTCTTTACAATGTAGTAAATGATAATATAGCAAATATCTTTTTACCAACATCAACATTAAGTGCTGCTGGTAAATTTGTGTTTGTAACAGCAAATGAAGCAGGCTGGGGTTCTTCTTACCCAGCCACTAGCTCTATCCTCAAGATGACATAAATATATACGAGATGCCAGGAATAGGATCATCAACCAGTTCAGACCAAAATCGTTCATATGTAACTAATGACGGTCGCGCCTCTACCTTTGGTAGAAATTTAATTCAATATATTCAAAACAGATTACCGTACGCTACAGACGGTCGTGGAGAGAATGATGCACTGAATCCAAAATATAAATTCTTCCAAAAAGCAGGTATGAAGAGAGCAGAAGCTCTTGCAAAAGCTTCAGTATCTTCCTCTAATCCTTTTAATAACATCCCAATCGGAGACTTTGCTAAAGATTCTTCCTTTGGTGATGTAATGTATGCAAACATACAAGACGATAAAGGTGGTAGATTAAGAGATTACAGAATAATGGCCGCCTACTCTGAGGTGTCTGATGCTTTAGATGAAATATGTGATGAGACAATCAATCCAGATGAATCCGGGTGGATAACAAAATTACAATTAAAAGATATAGATCTAAATGTCGATGAAAAAGAAGAACTCGATAAACAATTTCATAGATACGTAGAATATTATGATCTAAAAAATCGTGGTTGGCAATACTTTAGACAATTAATGGTTGAAGGAGAGTTATTTTTTGAACAAATTATCCATGAAGAATATGTAAAAGATGGTGTGTTGGGTGTAATTAACTTACCTGCTGAAATCATCGACCCTGTGTATAATAATATACAAAATATGCTGGTTAAAGGTTTTATATACAGAAAACCAATCTTCAGTCCAGTACACCCAGAGAAAGTCGAAAAGATTGAATTTATACCCATGGATCAAAATCAGATCATGTATGTGAATTCTGGTGTATATAACGAAACTAAAAACTTTGTTATTCCGTTTTTAGAAAATGCACGCAGACCATATCGTCAGCTTTCTTTAATTGAAGACGCTATTGTTATATATAGACTAGTCCGTGCTCCGGAACGACTAGTGTTTAATGTTGATGTAGGTAATATGGCGCCACCAAAAGCTGAAGCATATCTTCGTAAACTTATTCAAAATTACTGGTCAAGAAAAACGTTTGACATAGATCAAGATGATGTTGTTAAAAAGTTTAATCCACAATCAATGCTTGATGCATTTTGGTTTGCAAAAAGACAAGGATCAGAAGGAACTTCTGTTGATCAATTAGCAGGTGGTGCAAATCTCGGGGAATTGTCTGATTTAATGTACTTTATCAAAAAGCTTTATAGAGCGCTTAAGGTACCATCAATGCGATTAGATCCTAATGATCAAGCTTCAGCTGACGGGGGAATAATACTACGTGAAGAATTAAAGTTTGCTAGATTTATTATGAGACAGCAGCAACGGTTTGCTGCTGGTATTAAGAAAGGATTTGTTACACATCTTACACTGATGGGTATCTTTGAAAAACTTGAATTAAACGAACAAAATATTGAAGTTGATTTTAATGTACCTACTAATTTTTACGAATTAAGAGAAAATCAAAGACTTGAGCTTAAATCCTCTAATTATAACACCTTAGCTGCCAATGAATTTGTTTCTGCTACATACGCACAGAAAAAATACCTCGGTTGGAGGGATAGAGATATACTTGCAAACAGAGAATTTTTAAGAAAGGATGCAGAATTACAATGGGAACTAGCACAAATTCAAGCTGCCGGCCCGGCTTGGAAAGAGCAAGCATTAGCCGGTGAATTAGCAGAAGGTGAAGCTGCTGTGGGTGGTGAAGGAGCCGGTGTCGGGGTTGGTGGAGAAGGTGAGATCCCAGAGTTCGGCGGTGGCCCAGCAGATGTAGACGCGCCAGAAGACGTGGACGTGGAAGCTGAAGTGGATGTAGAAGAAGAGCCGGTAGTTTAACGTGCCGGGTTTGAACTATAAAATTGAGTTCTGTAATAGACTTTTCCTGCTCCGGACGATGTTGCCGCTGAGACTTGATTTACATTTGTAAGACCCCTAACAGTTGTCTCAGTGTTATCACTTATCAAAATTCGATGATCAGGACGGTTGGTCTGGCCTCCATAGTTGCCACTTGTATCAACATAAATGAATACATCTTGACCAGTTTGGTTATATATAATAACCTCAGAGCATGGTTGCCCCACCTTTACTGCAACAGCTGGCGCAGTAGACGTACCGGATCCATATGGAGCTGGTGCGTTCGGATCTTGCCCAGATAATTGTGTTATTGAAGTTGTAATATGCCTCGAAAAAGAAAAACACTGATTCTGATTATAATACGTACTCGTATACTGCTCGTTACTTTTAGGTGGTGAGGTCGCCATATATTTATTTAGTCGTGAATAAATAATTTTATGGCACTTGCATGTACAATTCAACCACTTTCCGCCTTTCTTTCAACAAATTTAAATTCCAAAGTTGAAACATACGATAGGTTGGGAGATAGAATAAAAAGATCTTTAGGTTACCCTCTTGTGTCTTTAGAAATACATACAGATCAACTTAGAGAAAATATACAAATCGCTGTTGAATATTTTACAAAGTATGCAGGGTTTACGCAGGAATATTTAATATTTGACTCAAGAATGTATGAAAATAATAAAGGCCTTCGTTTAGATTTACTTTATACTTTAGCAAATACAGATTTAGATACAAACAGAAAAAAGACAGGAGGTACAAACCCTCTAGGCCCGGGACCAGAATTTTATGGATCGAGGGTACCGTATACTAGTGCATTCGGACCAACGTTATTTGTAGCGACATCATCTCTAAGTGGTAGCGTATTTTCCTCTTCAAGCGCTTTATCTTCAACATTTTCCTATAATGTAAGTGGGCAAGAGCCAGGGATCGCAAAATTTGAATTATTCGATCATACATTATATTCATCTATTACTTCGTTTAATCAAAGCCTATCTGCTCATTTCAAACAAACCGCAAAAAATACTCTCACATTTCAAGGATCTGCTTCTGATGCTATATTTTATCAAAACGTATTTGATTATGATATTATGGATTATAGAAAGGTAGTAGATATTACCGATTTTGAAGAAGGTTCTACAACAGGTATCAATACGTTATTTACCTTAGAACAGACACTAGCACAGCAAACTTACTTTAGTTATGCGATGGGTAATTACGGCTTTGACTTAGTATCATGGTACACATTAAAAGAATGGATAGATACCCGCGAAAAAATGCTAGCAACGCGTAGAGATATTAAATTTGATCCACGAACACAATATATGCAAATGTATCCAGAGCCGGGAGGTACTCAATTTTATGGTGTAATTTCATGTTATCTAGAACGAGCAATTAGAGATGTTATTATGGAGCAATGGATATATGAATATGCCTTAGCTTTATCACAAATAGTAATAGGACGTGTTAGGGGTAAATTTGGAAACGTAAACTTGCTTGGAGGCGGAGCTTTAAATTATGATATGCTTCAAGAAGGTTTAACAAGAAAAGCTGAGCTTGAAGGTAAATTACTAGAAGGCGCGGCGCCCGGACTGGGAGATAGTGATCCTCCAATGTTTTTCGTAGGGTAATGAGAAAATGGCGACAAGGTATTTTTATTCCAAAAAATAAAGATAAATTTATTGGTAATAAAGCTATTTATAGATCAGGTTTAGAATTAAAATTCTTTAGATTTTGTGACAGTAATTCAAATGTATTAAAATGGGGAAGTGAAAATGTTGTTGTGCCTTATAGAAGCCCAGTAGATCATAGAATGCATAGATATTACGTAGATAATTATATTGAGATATTAGAAGGTACTAAAAAGGTGAAATATTTAGTAGAGATTAAACCCTCAAAACAAACAAAACCACCTACAGTTAAGTATAAGAAAAAAAGTCATTTAATTTATGAACAACGGTGTTATGCTGTTAACCAGGCTAAGTGGGCCGCAGCAAGAGAATATAGTGAAAAGATTGGTGGTTCTTTTATTATTTTAACGGAAAAAGAGCTTATCCATAACAAATGAATAAATAATTGTATGTCATTAAAGCTTAACTTGGTTGTAGAAAAACCTGATGTAAACGATGAGTTTGAATACATTGAAGAAGAAGTAGATAGAAATTCACCTTCTAATTTATACATAAAAGGACCTTATATGATGGCTGAAGGTGTGAATAGAAACAACAGGCTATACCCTCTTGATGAGCTACAAAGAGAAACAGAACGGTATATTGAAGAAATGGTGAAACCAGGACGAGCAATGGGTGAATTAAATCATCCCACTACAGCAGATGTAGATCTAGAGAGAGCATGTCATATAGTTACAGAGATTTCACAGGATGGAAATGTGTTTTACGGTAAGTCTAAGGTCTTAACAACACCATGTGGTCAAATAGTTAGATCGTTAATAAACGATGGTGTTAAAGTAGGTGTGTCATCTCGTGCATTAGGTACCCTTGAAGAAGCCGATGAACACAATACAGTAAAAAACATGAAATTAGTTGCTATAGATTGTGTAGCAGATCCTTCTTACCCTAAGGCTTTTGTAAACGGTATACTAGAATCTAAGCAATGGGTATTAGTAGGTGATGATAAATATCAAGAGGTCTATGAAAACTTTGAGAAATCCCTAGAAAAGTTACCAAAAAAAGAAATTGACACCTTTTTACGTGATAGAATCCTTAGTTTTATTAACGCGTTGTAATAAATAATAATATGGCTAAAGAGAAATTAAAGATTAGTAAGTTTATCGAGCATATTTCTAATAAAAATTATGCCAAGGCACATAAATATTTAAAGAGCGTAATTGAAGATAAAATTGCAAAAAAAATCAACAACGCAACAGAGAAACCACTTTTTTAATATGAAGAAAGCAGAAGCAAAACCACTACCTAAGCAAGCAGAAGAGATCTTAACCGAGGAGTCGGTCGAAGCTATAGAAACTGCTATTGAAGAAAAAATTCAATTATCAGTTGAAACTGCATTAACAAATCAAGATGAATTGTATGCAGAGAAGCTTGAAGAATTAGTAGCTGCGATTGATAAGGACCACACTTCTAAATTAAATAGAGTGGTTAAAGCAGTTGATGTTAATAATGCTAATAAGCTTATAACTGTTGTAAAGAAGTATGAAAATGAATTGACAGGTAGTGCTAGTCAGTTTAAGACTACTTTAGTGGAAAGTATTTCCGATTATTTAGAAGAATACATTGAAGAGTCTGTTCCAACAGAAGCTATTGAAGAGGCTACTCAAAACAGGACTGCCAGAGAAGTACTTTTTAACTTAAGAAAGGTCCTTGCTGTTGATTCTTCGCTTATGAGTGAGTCAGTTAAAGAGGCTGTTGTTGATGGAAAAACTCAAATCGATGAGCTGACTGCAAAAGTAAATAAAGTTGAAAAGGAAAATACTCTTTTAAAGGAAGCTTATAATAAGCAATCAGCTACTTTAATACTTGAAAACAAGACATCCGCAATGACTGGTAAAAAGAAGGAGTACTTAATTAAGATTTTATGTGACAAGTCTCCTAAGTTTATTAAAGAAAATTTTGATTATACCGCTAACTTGTTCGATAGAAAAGAAAAAGAAAGAATTTCGGTAATTAAAGAAGAGGCATATACAAAACGTAAAGTTAAGACAGATGCCCCTGTACAAAAGATTTCAGAGAAGAAAAAAGTGCCTCGTAACCCATACGTAGATGAGTTAAGGAGATCACATAAATAATTTCAACCCTGAACTATGAGGTGCTTGTCACCTGAGTAACTTGGGACTAGATCCCATGAGGTAAAATGAAAGGAAACGTCTAATATGAATAAACCACAATCATTTATTGATAGAGATAGAGCAGATGTCCTACTTGAAAAGTGGGCACCCGTTCTGGATTATTCTTCCGATAGTGTTAAGACTATTGATGACGATCACACACGCCTTAATACCGCCATTCTTCTTGAGAACCAAGAGAAGTGGTGTATTGAGGAGGCTAATACAGCCGGTAGTGGCGGTGGATCTTTCGGAACAGGCTCTACTATGGCGGGTGTATATAACCCGGGCACTGGTAATGCTAACTCCGGAGATACTTACGCCGCTCAGGATGCTCGTCTTCCAAAAGTTCTTATTCCGATGATTCGTCGTACGTTCCCCGAGCTTATTACTAACGAGATTGTTGGTGTTCAGCCAATGTCAGGTCCTGTTGGACTTGCATTTGCTCTTCGCTACGCTTACCAGTCCCAACATTTAGGACAAGGTACTGATGGTACCTCTGACCTGAATAATATAACAGGTCCTGGTACACCTCCAAACACCCCCACGGGTGCTGGAGGCCCCTACCAGGGAGCAAATGGTCTCAACGCAGATGAGCTTGGATATCAACTCCTGGATACGCGCTTTACCGGTGCGTCGTCTTATCAGTTATCTGGTAACGACTCCGACTGGTCATTTGCAGCGCAAGATACAGGTGTTGCTCAAATCCTTTCCGCTTTTGAGATTACTGGAAACATTCCTCAGGTTGAGGTTAAGTTCGAGAAGACCGCTGTTGAGGCCGGCACACGCCGCCTTGGCGCACGTTGGTCCGTCGAGCTTGAGCAAGACCTTAAGAACATGAACGGTATCGATATTGATGCTGAAATCACGAACGCCATGTCGTACGAGATTCAAGCTGAGATCGACCGTGAAATGCTCATGAGAATGATTCAAAGTGCTTTAGGAGCTGGAGCTAATAAAGGATTCTCCTTCTGGTCACCTGCATCTGCAGATGGTCGTTGGTTAGTTGAGCGCAATAGGGACTTCTATCAGCGTATTATCATTGAAGCCAATCGCATTGCTGTGCGTAACAGGCGTGGTGCTGCAAACTTTATTGTTTGTACTCCTCGTGTTGCCGCCATTCTTGAAATGCTCCCTGAATTCCAGTGGGTACCCGTTCAAGGTGACGTAAATACACAACCCGTTGGCATTGCTAAGGTTGGTTCACTTGGTGGAAGATTCAACGTTTACCGTGATACTCGTACAGAGGTTCAGAATTCTACAGTGTATGCTGATAACCAGTATACTTCTGCTGCCACTGGTGCTGCAATAACTCAAGCAATTGAGTATGCTCTCCTTGGCTATAAGGGTCCTGAGTTCTACGATACTGGTATCATTTATTGTCCTTACATTCCTGTCATGGTACAGAGAACTATTGGTCCTAACGACTTCGCGCCACGTGTTGGCTTGCTTACTCGTTATGGTGTTGTTGACAACATCTTCGGAGCGAATCTCTACTACCATGTCATCCTTGTTCAGGGACTCGGTACTGCGTTTACTCCAGCTTCTCAGTCGGTGTACTTCTAATCTTAGAACGTCGCTGATTAAGCAGCAGTTGAGAGACAAATCAATAAAAACAGCAGAGCTCGCTCTGCTGTTTTTTTGTTTAAAGTTTACATAAATTAGTACCAATAGCCATAAATATTCATATGGCTGAATACACATATGCTTTTTCTGATGGTCTTTATGATACAACTCAAATGGGAAACCCTGCACCTATAAATGTTCCTGACGCAAGTGGGTATGGTGGTACATTCTCACTAAGTGCTACAAATAATTCAGTACAACTCCTACCAGCCGGTGTAGGTGATGATCCTAATAAACACACCGCCGGAGCCGACGGTACATTTGGTGGAAAAAATGTAGTTGCTCTAATTTGGAACTTAACAGCTAGCTCGGGAAGTGCAGTTAACACTGCCCGTACTGTAAGATCTCCAGATGGTGACGATGCTAAAATTGCCCTTAATGCAGAAGCTATTGGCTCTAAATTCGCATTAGTTAATGAAGATAATGTAGCTGTTATTTATACATTTGCTGCCAGTACAATGCAACCGGAGCTTTCTGGGCCAGGCGGTGACGACAATTTCATCGCAGGGCTTAATGTAGGCGGCGCGACCGGTCCTAACTTACGCCGGAAAGCGTTATTGGGATACGCTTAAGCATCAGTAGGACCTATCCAATCACTTGGAAGAGAGCTTAGCAGAGAGTTTTGTTTCCTAGGAAGATTATACAGGAACGGGGCCAACGTCTTCTCCGCTAAAGATAACGTGAGCATCCAGGTGCTCTCCGATTACCCCGCCACTAGTCTAGATCGGGATCTGCCAACTCCCCCGCTTCGCCTTCAAGAGGGTTCCAATGATCATCTCTTCGCGTATTCGGCCTAGGCGGAGGCGGGTAAACAGTTACACCTTGCGAAACATATTGTACTTCACCTTGATCGTCGGAGCGGCGGCCCGCGCCGCCTTCCCACGCACCTGGATACACCTTACCGCGACCTAGGCCCTTACCAATGTGTTTGAAGGCATCTATTACTTTATCTCGTTGCATAAAGTCAGGCGCACTGGTCTCCCAATCACCGGTGACATGGCCCTCCGGCTGCCATCCTCCTACAAATACAACACCCCCCACAACCGTATTTTCAGCACCCTCTAATGACTCTAAAGGATTAGAATTAATGTGAAGATCTCCAGATATCTGCTCCGGAAGACCTTTTAAGTTTTTAAGGTTGTTTCTATCTACTTTAAAGTCACCATCTACCGTTGAAGGACCACCCTCTAGGGTTTCGAGCTCATTATTAGCAGCAAAAACACTACCGTCTATATCAATAGGACTATTCTTTAAACTAGTTAAGCGGTTGGAATTCACTATTAAATCACCAGCAACACCTCTAACATTTGCCAACTCCTTAGGAATCTCTTCGAAGAACCCATGACTAATATTCGCATCACCGTTTACTAGTAGGCCGACTGATGGATCATCAACCATTCTCTTTTTAACATTTTGTATCCTATCTTGTTGCAATGGAATAACGTGAAGTTTATATATCATTTTCCATACTTTTGAGTCTTCAAAATACCAATACCACCTCCCATCGTCTCCTTCCCACCTAAACATTCCTATACCTCTACCGTCCCCCACCACATCACGTGATGGTTCTAACTCTTCTAGACTTTTAGCTTGTTCATTAAACGTACCCTCATCTAACCACTTCTTTACAAACCTAGCAGTTATCTCCTTATACTTACCAACTGGCGCTTCATTTTGCTTTCCTTTAATTTGTACTATCTCTTGAATGTCCTCATGAGCATCAGAAACCCATGGGCCCTGACTGTCACCATATCGTTGAATCTCTATCGTTACATGGGGGTCACCTTTCTTATCCCAAAGAGAGATTATTGTGCTGTTTTCTTCCTCAGGATCATACCCTCCAACACAATGTCCCATACCTTCCCCTTCACATTCGTATGCCGCTTTAGTACTTAATTCAACCCATGTATAGTAACCGTCCTTATAAAGAACCTCATAGTCCGTGCCTTCTTTTAATTTGGTGTCTGATCTCTCCTGTGCAGCTAAATCCTTGTCCCATTGCGCTACTTCTTGATAAACTTGATCATATGGCTTCTTAACTATCTTTTTTCTATCATGATCAGATAAAGATTTAAAGTAGTCGATTATATGAGCTAGCTTAGGCCAATCTGTTCCGGCGCGAATATAATCCACAACATCAGACTTCTTCATCCATTCTGGTTCACCTTCTTTATACTCATGCTGGTCTAAACCTACATATCGCAGGGCCACGATAGGTGCAACTGGCCCGGTTAAAAACTTCATAAAGCTAGTAGTAAACCATCTATGTATAGGGCCTCCGGGTTGTAAGTCAGGATCGCCTCCCGCTTGCTGCCATAAATAGTCCTCTATCGCTCCTTTGAGAACTTCGGCGTTAGCTATATTAGCTTCATAATATAACTTAAAAGAGATCATTTTATATCAAAATTAAATTCACCGGTTAATTCATCTACTCCAATTGCTTGAATTACATCAGGTAACTCTTCCTTAACAATCTTTAAAGCTTCCTCTACACTCAATCCACTTTCTTCTACAATGTCTTTAACTTCTTTTTTGACATATGCTACTAAATCCGGATCTGCGTCTCCTGGATCGGACGAGAGGTACTGAGATTGTATACCTTCATATGCACTAGACGTATCTAAATCGGGATCATAAGCCGGTGGCCCTGAAATAGGCTCACCCGGTATATTATATTCATTAAGAACTTTCTGATAAGATTTGTCAAAGGAGATCATTTTATATATTTATGCTTCCATCATCGAAGATAACTCGGCAAAAAAATTTCCTGGTCTACTTGTCCCGTCTCCCGGGCCGATTTAGCTCCCAATGACGGGAAGACTTCTCGGGGGCTTTAAGCTTAGCTCGGTTCGCATCTATTTTTTTTTCTTCTTCAGGAGTCAGAAGACGCTTCTGTCTTACCGGACCATGGTCTTTGATCTTAGGTTCATCTTTCTCAGGAGTCCAGTAGTCTTCTTCTTTATCAAACTCTTCCCCTTCATCTCTCAAGTCTTTGAAATTATCATCAAACCATTTATACGCTTCATCTTTATTGTTTGATGTAAATATTGCATTACCACGTTTGTCTAATACAGCGAAAATTTTCTTGCTAGGCTTAAGCTTATCATCTTCATCTCTATGAAAGGGCATATAGGATGATACATAGGGCTTATGTGTCTCATCTTTTTGCGCAAAAGCGGCCTGAGCTAAAGCATCTGTATGCTGTAAGCCTGTTATACCTTGCTTAGGATGATCCTCTGCATCTTCTATTGGCCCACTAATTACGTCGAGATTTTCAATATCAACAATTGATTCACCCCCATCATCATCAAGTACAAATGCAACGGTAGGATTTTCCGGATCATCTAACTCATCAACTATTCCATGTCGACGTTGTCTATCCCACATGACTTGTGAACCGACCTGTACTTCTGGAGTCCGGTCAGGTCCGAGATCATATCTATCATCAGGACCGGGGAGAGGACCCTCACCTTCCTGACTAGCCGCAAATGCTCTAGCTAAAGCAGAGCCCGGATCGCGCCGAACAGCGCCTTGGCGCGCAGCATCACGCACAGGACCTTTACCTACATCATCGAAGCCTTCATTAACTTGTGAATAAGCTTCTTCTAAAAATTTGTATTCGTTTTTTGCTCTCATTTTTATAAAGGGTACATCAGCTCATCTCTAATTAGAGCCTCTAAATTTTCATATTTTGCCTCTTGCTCATCTGTCATCTCAGCAAATGCTTCGCTCTGACCTTTTAAAACTTTATAGAACAACTCCATGGCCGCTAAACCATCCTCTGCAGTAACGGCGACTTCTGCATCTTCAATTCCTCTAAGAGCATCTTTAGCACCTTCTCTTTCATTCTCCTGCCTATTCCACTCATCCCAATCACCTTTGTCTTCGGCCTCACGCCCTCGGTCTCGAGCTCTTTCTCTCTTATTTTCTAGCTCATTAAACTCTTGATCTTCTACTGCAGATTGTGTGTCAACTACATCGTAAATCTCACCAATACCAAAGTGTGAAAGACCATCTTCAAATCCTTCAGAAGACCACGCGCGGTTGTCTCTAATGTCTACTGTCCATTCTCTACCATACTCTTCTGGAAGATCAATAAAATCGATTACCTCATCTATAGTATCAAACTCTCCCACTACACTTCCTTGTTCGCCGTGCGGCCCTCCTACTGAGCTTAATTGATATCTGGGCCCCTCATCGGCCCAACGCTCTGCAGAGCTGCGGCTGATGGGGTCATACTCAACAGCGCCCTGAGCCGCGGCGTTGCGCACAGGACCTTTACCTACATCATCGAAACCTTCATTAACTTGTGAATAAGCTTCTGCTAGAAATTTGTATTCGTTTTTTGCTCTCATAATGATTCATTAATTATTTATAGAAGAGCTTATCCTTGTCGGTTCCTGGTTCCTTCCTCAAGGCAGCTGCTCTTCCAAGCGGCCATGCATTGTCTGCAGGGTGATCTGGGAGTGGTGCATCATCATCTCTCAAGTCTTTGAAATTATCAGCAAACCATTTATACGCTTCATCTTTATCGTTTGATGTAAATATTGCATTACCATCTTGGTCTAAAACAGCCCAAATTTTCTTGCTAGGCTTAAGCTTATCATCTTCATCTCTATGAAAGGGCATATAGGATGACACATAGGGCTTATGTGTCTCTTGTTCTTCGGACCTATCAGGTCCGAGATCATCTGGATGGCCTGCAGACCCGAGGAATTTACGATCACCAATATGATCAAAATCTTCTATGTCGACTGCAACTTCATTTCCATCATCCCGACGTACCCAAGCAGAGCCTTTCTCGACATCTATATCTTTAATAACTCCGCGAAATTCTTCACGCGGGTGGCCCCACACTACATCAACACCAACAAGATCTTCGATGGATGTATCTTCTGTATGAACTTGTGTATAAGCTTCTTCTAGAAATTTGTATTCGTTCTTTGCTCTCATGTGTTATTTTATTTTTTAGGGGTATCTAAGCCTAAACCTTTCTCGCCGAATCCCTTCCAATACTCAGGATCTTGCCACTGTTTATGAGCCCGTTCATTCGCGTCGCGCTGACGTTCTTTCTTCGCTGTCCTTTCGTCATGCTCTGCTTGAGTAATAGGACCCTTTCTCTCTTGATCTTCACTCTTGTTACGTTGATGTTGTGATTCTGGTTTGAAGGTCGGACCAGTTTGACCGTATAGTTTATATAAATCACCTCTTTTTATCCCTTTACCTTTATGATCTAATATCATATCCGAATTCTTGTATTTATCACTTACACCTTTCTTAGTAATAAAGTTATGTTTTGGATTGTCTTCCCGCTCTATGTTATCAGGGTGATACTCAGACCAAGTTGGTTCTGCATAATCTTCATCAGAATACCCGTAATCATCCATGGTACTAGTGCGCGAATCTGACACTCCCATCTGTTTAGACCAGGCCTTATATTCATCACCATACTCACCTTGCTTATCCCTGCTCAATTGTCTCTTATCTTCTTTCGTTGTCAATCCATGCATCTTTCGTCTCTTATAGCTTTCACCTGATTTTCTTTTTGCTGATACATCGTCAGGATCTACATCTGCCGACCACGCCTTACGATCAATGCCATGGCCGGCACCGCGAGATACTTTTGGCTTTTCTTTAGGTGCTGGCTTCTCTTCTTTACCTTCCGGCGCTTTCTTTTTACGTTTAAACGCGCCGGCAACGCGTCTACCTGCTTCACCAACTTTTTGCTCCCATCCTTCATAAACTTGTGCATAAGCTTCTTCTAATAATGCCTTCTCTCTGGCATTCTTATTATAGATTTCTTTGGCCATATATTTATTTATTCAAGCAGCGCGAAATTTTGCGACAAAATATTATCTGAGCCCCCGTTCCTTTAGAAACAGGCGCGCCCCTCGAGGAGCGTTATGCCGATGAGAAAGTTTTAGAGGTCAGGATGAGGAGCGCGCGCGGTCGTGCTTATCTAATGCCGCTTCTATCGCCTCCCTCACCGGTTCGGCTTCTACCTCTTCTACATTAGTAAGCCGGCCAATCAGATTGCTCAAGTCATCACGTAAGTGGGTAGCGGCGTTGTGCTCTTTGGCGTATCGTTCGAAGTCGTCCATGTTAGTATTTATTAGGAAAGGTGCTATAATCAGTCATCTTATCCCACTCATCCCCAATCAATCCAGTCTTAATGAACTCGCGTTCATCAGTCGTGAGGTAGGGGAAGGCTTCCTGGATAAGAGCTCCATTCTGCCAAGCAAGATAGTCAGCTGGATCCAGCGTAATCTCCAGCGCGTTGACCTTACCGGTCAGTGGTGACGTACGTTCGATCGTGTACTGGCCCATCGGCTTGCTCATACTATTATTATATCAGAGTTCCTAAGCTCGTTTTTTTAAAGTTTAAATTATGCTTCGTAGATCAAGGAATCCTTGATGTACGGGGAGAATTCTATACCGCAATATTTTGACAAAATATTATCTGAGCCATGGCGTCTTAGCCCTTTTCGAATTCGACGTCTATATTAACAATCTCGAACGCCCACTGTCTGAGAGCGCCCTCTCTCTGAGAGCCCCCGTTCCTCTAGAAACAGGCGCGCTCCTCTCAAGCCTTGCCTGGCTCTGCCTGGCTGCATTGAGAGGAGCGTTATGCCGATGAGAAAGTTTTAGAGGTCAGGATGAGGTGCGCGCGCGATCGTGCTTAGCTAATGCCTCTTCTATCGCCTTCTTCACAGGTTCGGCTTCTACCTCTTCTACATTAGTAAGCCGGCCGATCAGATAGCTCAAGTCATCACGTAAGTGGGTAGCGGCGCTGTGCTCGTTGGCGTATCGTTCGAAGTAGTCCATGTTAGTATTTATTAGGAAAGGTGCTATAATGAGCACATCTTATCCCACTCGTCCCCAATCAATCCAGTCTTAATGAACTCGCGTTCGTCAGTCGTGAGGTAGGGGAGGGCTTCCTGGATAAGAGCTCCATTCTGCCAAGCAAGATAGTCAGCTGGATCCATCGTAATGGCCAGCGCGTTGACCTTACCGGTCAGTGGTGACTTACGTTCGATTGTGTACTGGCCCATCCGCTTGCTCATACTATTATTATATCAGAGTTCCTATCCGGTGTCTCTTTAAAGGCGGGTGCCCCTCGAGCGCCATGCCTGGCTCTGCCTGGCGACTGCTCTGAGGGGCACCTTATGCCGATGATGAGAAGGGTTAGCTCTTCTTGTTTGCTTTGGGCGTCTTCTTCCAGACGGCCCGGGCGCCCCTACCGTACTTCTTAAGCAGCTTGTCCTTAACAAGCGCCGTAAGCACTAGGTAGGTCTGACCTTTAGTCAG